>Ga0310695_10000244_pt1 | contig 144900 bp, 129 predicted proteins | sample RumenRJG_04DNA_FD_203882 | JGI IMG/M metagenome (GOLD analysis project Ga0310695, IMG submission 203882) | Bovine rumen microbial communities from Lethbridge, Alberta, Canada - RJG_04 (v2) (version 2) | ecosystem: Host-associated > Mammals > Digestive system > Stomach > Rumen | place: Canada...
CGAGATCTTCCTTTCTTTTAGCATTCAGTGACATAATATCAGTTTATTCTGTGACAAGCAATGAGATTAAGCGCAAGCCATTATAAGTTGGTAGCTACAGCATTTGTACCAAGTTTGCCCTTGATAGTAGGCTCTGTGAAGATATCGGTATCGTATTTTTCATCAACCACGTTATATGTAATATGTTCTATAATCGCTGTGGCTTTCTGTTCATTTATAAGGTTTCCTGCCTTGATAATAAACTCTTCCGGATTATACTTAAACTGATCAAACACAGAAGGCTGTATCCCAGTTAGAATACGAACAACATCTTTTCTGGTGAGACCGGTGGCTTCTACAAGTTTTCCAACCAGATCATACTTAACAGAGCTACTTACTGAAGCAGTTGAATCATATTCCTTAGTCTTCTCAAGTTTCATGGCATCACCGCTTGCAATCTGCTCTTTTGAATCGATTTTTTCTATGCTTCCTGACTGAACAGTGATTCTGATCTTGGCTACACGTAACTTGGCATCAAGCTCAGCAATAGACTTCTTTACAAGTTCATCAGAATCAAAATCTACCACGTATACTGACTTGGAATTGATCTTATTCCAAAGTTCCTTAAACTCAGGCATTGCCATCTTGTTCTGATCAACATGAAGCTCTATGTTGTTCTTGCGAGCATCCTCAGGCATCATAGCCTTAGCGTTATATACAGATTTAAGTATCTGCGCGATTCCTTTTGCGTATGCAACTACAGTATCTGAGAACTTAAGATTATCTGTTTTTTCGTCTTCATAAAATTTCTCTGTAATTTGTCCCTTGCTATCAATATACTTTTCTACAATAAGGCTGTACTGGATATCATCAGCCATATCATCATCAATTATGTAATCTACACCATTGTTATCTGCAATGGTTCTGCCAACAAACAGGCTCTTTTCAACCTTTCTAGGTCTATCTGCAACAGCCTCTGCTATTTCTGTCTGCAACCCCTTAGCAAACTGATCATAGCTTTCACTGGCAATTACAGTAAGAACATTGATGTTATGTACATCTGCTCCAAGAACATTGGCATCCATTCTCTCTCCGTCCTGATTTACACAAAGTCGAAGACCACGACCTACTTCCTGACGCTTACGTACATCACTTCCACTCTGCTTCAAAGTACAGATCTGGAATACGTTAGGGTTATCCCATCCTTCTCTAAGTGCAGAGTGAGAGAATATAAATCTTACCGGAGACTTCTTAGGATCTCTTTCAAGAAGAAGTTCCTTATTTTTCATAATCAAGTCATAAGCATCTATATCATCAGAAGTCTTTTCTTTCTTATCTGAAAGCTTTGAATCAGTCATATGACCTTTCTTATCTATTGAGAAATAACCGGCATGTGTACTTTCAGCGGAAATTGATTCCAGGTACTTAAAGTACTCCTCATCTCCGATTTCGCGCTGCATGTTCTTAAGAACGTCTTTATATTCCTCTTCGAACATGTCGGCATACTTACCGTTTGTCTGATTGCCTGCTTCGTCATATTCACGATAGTTCTTTACTTCATCAATAAAGAAGAGCGAAAGAACCTTAATACCTTTAGAAAAGAGCTGACGTTCTCTTTCAATATGAGAAAGAATAGTCTCACGAATCTGTATTCTTCGAAGCTGGTCTTCATCATATTTTCCTATAACATCACCGGCAAAAAGCTTTGTTCCATTCAAAAACTCGATAGAATCATCACGGCCATCAATAGACTTAATTACGTAGTTGTTTTCATACTCTGGAAGTTCCCCGGAATTATCGTGCAAATTGAAACCAATACCTACCGTCTTTGTAACCTTCTTTATTCCTGTCGCACCCTTTACATCAAACTGGATAGTTGCTGTAGGATCTGCTTTTGACAAGTTTATACTCTGCAAATATACATATCCTGTGGTCGCTGTACTTCCGGTCTCAGTAATACCTTTAACAGAAATCTTCTTAACAAGCTTCTTGTTATAGGCTTCCATGGCATCCAGACGATAAACCATGTTGTAGATACTGTCTGACTTATGGGTAGCAGAATAGCGAAGAGTCATCAATGGATTAAACTCTTCAAGATTCTTCTTTGTCTGCTTTCCTTCTACTGACTGAGGCTCATCTATGATTACAATAGGATTTGTCTTTGCAATAATATCAATAGGTCTACGACTTCTAAACTCATCCAGTTTCATATAAATACGACGAGCATCTTTTCCCTTCGCATTAAAGGCCTGGGAATTGATAATCATAACATTTATTGAACTGTCAGAAGCAAACCTGTCAATCTCTGTAAGCTGAGCAGAGTTATAAATAAAGAATCTAATCTTCTTTCCATATTCTTCTGCAAAATGTTCCTGCGTCATCTGGAAAGACTTATAAACACCTTCTCGAATAGCAATACTTGGAACTACTACAATAAACTTGCTCCATCCATAATGTTTGTTAAGTTCATACATGGTTTTTATGTATGTATATGTCTTACCTACACCAGTCTCCATCTCAATGGTCAGATTATATCTACCCTCAAGTTTTTCAGACTGTTTTATCTGATTATTTCTCTGGACTTTCTGAATCTGCTCCAATATCACACTGTCAGTGAGCTCTGGAATAATCTTCATATTATTCCATCCGGTAAAATCATCTGTAAAAACATCAGATTCATAGTATCCTGACATGCCATACTTATCTCTAGATACACCCTTATCAATCATATATGAAGGAGTCCCATATGGTTGACCAGCAAATACATCTACAACTGCCTGTGCTGCATCCCTTTGAAATTTTTGATGTTTGTATTGTATCTTCATCTCGGATCACTCCTTAAATTACTTTTACAGTTGTATCCGGTGCTAAAAGCTTGAAAATTTCGCCAACATTTATTTTCGCTGGGCTATTTGAAAAGCTGCTGTCCCTAAATACCGCTCTAAGAGGCTGCCTCTTTGCAATTTCTTTCACTACATCTTCAGGTACGTTTTCATCAAAACAAGCTATTAGATCCCCATCGTTATATGTATGAACCTTTACTCCAGACATTTCTTCAGAAGAATACGGAAGTGAAAGTGGCAAACCCCAATCAAGCAAACATCCAAATAGCAAATCCATATCAGTTCTATCAGCCTTAATGTTTGACTCCATAGCTGCGACCATACCCTGAGAATATCTGTCTGCACTGTAATAGATATTATTCATGTTTGAATCATCAAGGTACAAATTCCTAAAGCCTGTGTCTACAGTAGAATTGCTTTTACTGATTAATTCTCCAGCACGGCGGATACGCTCTTTTCCAATTTCACAGATATTTTTCATTCCCATCTGTGCAGCAACACTATCTTCGCTAACACTTTCCGGAAGTTGAACCAATATATATTTTCTATTAGTGTTATCTTCTGCATTCAACTTCATAATTGCGTGAGCAGAGGTTGCTGAACCAGAAAAGAAATCCATTATTATGTCGCCATCGTCCGTTGCAAGCTTAGTAAACAACCTTACGAGTTCTATTGTTTTAGGATATGAAAAAACGTCTTGACTACCAAACAATTCCTCTATCTCTTTTCTTGCCATTTGCGTGTCAGGAATATCCTTTAACACAGATTTAATCGATAGAGTCGACATTATTTTTCTTGAATATAATCGCCCATTTTCTTTAAAGAAAAAGCCTTCTATTTTTTGTCCCTTTAAGTCATATACATCTTTACCTGCAAGCCAATCCATAATCATATTTTTCATTGTCCAACCGGCAGAAAGAGTAACGGGCTCAGCTAATTTTCCATCCTTGAAAACCATTTTACCTATAATATTGATTTGTTCTGAGCCTTCTATAGAACCTTCAATTACCTTATCCGGGCCCTCGTAGGGAACACCTGCTGGAAACGTAATTGTTGTCTCAGGGTGTCTTGAATCAATTTTCTTATTGCAGCGCTCTACAGAATATTCAACTTCATTTGTAATACGATTAAAATTCTTTCTTAAATTTATGTCCTTACAATAAACAAGAATATACTCATGTGCTCTCGCAACAAGTCCTGCATTGATTCCACGTGGTAACGGCCATATAAATGGGGTTACTTCATTTGCACTTCCAAATACTTCGTTGCAGATCTCTCTGAGATTGCCTACCTCATTATCATCTATGCTAATAAAAATAATTCCATCATCCGTCAATAGATTACGTGCCAATAAGAGACGTGAGTATATCATTGAGCACCAATCCGAATGAAATCTGCCATTACCATCCGTATTTCTGAATAGTCTATTTCCGTTTTCATCAATAATCTCTAGTTCCTCTTCATATTCAGAAACAGTCTGGGACAAATCATCCTGATAAATCAAATCGGAGCCCGTATTATACGGAGGATCAATATAAATCATTCTGATTTTGTTTAAATAGCTTTCTTGGAGCAGCTTAAGAACATCTAAATTATCTCCTTCTATGTATAAATTCTCTGTTGTATCCCAGTTCTTGCTCTCATCAATTTTAGGACGAAGCGTCTTTCTTATAGGTCTATTTGCCTCTGCCATGGCAGCTCTTTTCCCAACCCATGTAAACTCAAAGCACTCCTCACCTTCTATAATGTCTGTAGAAAGCATTTGACGAAGAATTTCAAAATTAATAGCTTTCCTCTGTTTACCATCAGAATCTTTTGTCTCAGTAATACAGTTGGGAAATAATTCTTCAATCTTCTTTATGTTCTGTGTCACCATGTCCACTGATTCCATCTTCATCTTTTCCATTTTCTAAGCCTCCATCACTATTATTGTCATTTTCATCAGCAGCTCTACTGATAGATTCCAAATTCAATCCTTGAGTTAATTGTGCCATCTTACTTGCTTGTTCTTGCATAGACAGTATTGCCGGGTTATCTTGTATTATCCTTGATATTTGGTCTGCCTGTCTTTGCGCCTCTACCAATCCCGGATTATCTCTAAATAAATTTGCCATCATCTGAGCGTTTTCCTGTGCTTCTCTTAGAACCGGAGACTCAGCTATAGCTTGTGACAAGGAGCGAGACTGTTCCAACACTTCTGTTATCTCTGGACTTAGTTGGAATGGTGTAGCCAATTGTTGTGCGACTTGAGCCATCTTAACCACTTCAGGATTAAAACTGCTTGCTATAACATTGCTAACCTCAGCCCAATTGGATAACTGCGGTACTGTACTGCTTAGTATTTGTCCAAACCTCTCCTGTACTCTTAACGCATCTGCCAATGTTCTATTAAATGTCGGCTGCTTCTTAGTTATGCTTTCCTTTATACTTACATCATCTATTGCTTCATCAATCTCTCGATTTATTTTCTTTATCAGCTTCTCTGACTTACTGTATGCATTCCAACCAATATCATGTGAATGCATAATATCATTCCTAATCTTTCGTACATCCTGATATTGTTTCCTTAAAGTTGGTACAACATCTTTTCCAAGGAGTTTATCCCAGACCGGTTTTTCTTCTATACTTTCCAAAAGGTGAATGATATCGTCCTTTGAAAAATTATCCCTGTTCGTTTCTTTTACTGCTGTCTTTGCTGCTGACATAAATCCTTCATCAACAAACAGCATCGTAAATATTTGTCCAAAATCTTTCTCTTCAAGCTTCTCTATATTTTTAGCCGACTCATCATCTTTATTGATTGCGCTAAACATATAAAGTATTTTTCTTAGTTTTCGCTCAATGAATATTCTCGTGCGGCGGAGCCGCCTGTCCGGTTTGGAGAGAGCCAGTCTACCGGTTCAAGTGAGCCACCAGGAATCTTATGCCGCGAAAGGCTCTTTACACGAGTAGGCATATGATAGGCTGATATGCCTTGGCAGACCTGCCGTAGGCAATGGGCTTGTCTGCTTGCCACAAAAATTATATGCCGTGGAGGCTCGTGTCAAGAGCACCGTGGAATAATATTGCTGGTGGCTCTCTGCATCCGAAATGGTGGCTCTCAAACTCCGGACAGGTGGCTCAAACAGCCCCGGAGTATTCACGCTCAAAGCTACTCATTAGTGGATATAACCGATTATTAAAATATTTTGAGCTATCGTTCTGAAGAACTGTTAACTTAAAACTATTTCTTACATAATCATCCACTTCAGAAAGCCACCTAGCCGAATCTATATTCTCACCTTCAATGGAAAACTCGACATACCAGCATTTTCCATTTTCTACGGAATAAAGCTTTGTCTGCACCCCTTCCGGTTTATATTTTGATATTTCATTTTTCTCCTGTTCATCCAGGAGCAGATATTCTTGTTTCATGTCAGTTCATCCAACTCCCTTTTTAACGCCTTAAGTTCTGTATTCATCTGCATCTGCCTGTTAAGTTGCTTCTCTTTACGAACCTTCTGCTGTAACTTATCTATTTGCTTCTGTAGGTCTTGCCTTCTATTATCCCTGTCTACAGAATCCTTAAGAGATTCCTGATTTGTTGCTTTTAATGAATCTCCTGCAATCTGCCTTACGAAGTTTTCATAAACAGCATCAATGGATAGTCCTTCCATCTTCACCGGAAGGTCATCTACCTGCAGCCAGTCAGTGTGATAGTAGCTGTTTACCTTAAAAGCACTGGTGCCGGACTGCGCCTCTTCTTTATAGCCAATCCATGCCTGATACTTTCCTTCGTGCTCCAACAGAAACAATATGTGATAAGGAATCTCTTTATCCATCTGCTTAAGGATTCCTTCATCAATATTCTCTCCGGTAAGCTTGATTTCAAAAACCTCTATTTCTTCAACATCATTGCCCTCAGCAATATTTACTGTGCTTGCAGCAATCTTGTTTCTCCAATAAATGGTTTTTATCTGATCCACAAAGGATTGCTTCAATGATGCACTTACAGTAAGGTTTTCATAAAACTTCTGCTTGGGTATACGCTTATTAAATTCTGTTGACTGTGGCAGTCCAATCACAGAAATCCCTCCTTTACGCTCTTACCGCCATAAAACAAATAAGTTCAAAGTCTTCAAGTCCTGATACTTCTGACATAAGTGCAGACGTACCACCTTTTTTGAAGAGACTGTCTATGTCGCTCTCTTCCTTAACATCTATAATGGATGTAATGGCGTCACTTAACAGCTCTGATATCTCAGCCATATCCTTTCCATCGTTTGTTTCTTCATTAAACTTTCTGCACAATTCCTTAATTGGTTCAGATTCACCCCTGCACAAAAGTCTCATAGTGTCCAGGAGGTGTTTCGGATTAAGGTAATCACATACAACCTCCCCATCCGAGCTGATATATACCATGTAAAATGGATGAATACGATTCTGATTGTCTATATTCACACTGTTGTTTACATTTCTCAGCACAAAGATTATTCCTTCAGGGTTTTCTTCTGTAGCTCTTACTACAGCGTGAAGTCCTTTAGGTTTTTTCTCTAAATCTTGATGTGTCTTAACATATTCCAGAAGGTCAAGTCTAAACTCGTTGAGCCCCAGATCCATGATGGAAATTCCTGTGGACATATCTTCGATATCCACAACTTCTTCCTGCAATCTCTTAAGTTGTGCCCTACGATATTCAAGATCTCCCTTCTCTTCCGGGCTGATAAGATTATCATCACCTGTAGATGTCATGACAGAGATTTTCATTCTGGTCTCAACTCGACTCTTAAGGTTTATATATTCATCAAGATCCATATCCGGCCAAAAATTTACAAGCTGGATGTATTGGTTTCTACTACCGATACGATCTACTCGACCAAATCTCTGAATAATACGAACAGGGTTCCAATGAATATCATAGTTAATCAAGTAATCGCAATCCTGTAAGTTCTGTCCTTCGGAGATACAATCTGTTGCTATAAGCACATCTATCTCTGCCGGGTTGTTTGGCATTAGAACATCCTTATTCTTGGATATAGGTGAGAAGCAGGTAAGAACATTGTTGAGTGTAGGTTTAATGCCTTTCACTGTAGTTCTGCCTTCAATTGCTCCGGTAATTACCGCTGTATCAAGACCGTACTTCTTTTTAACAAATGCACTAACATTGTCATACAAATACTCTGCTGTATCTGAAAAAGCTGAGAATACTATGATTTTTTTATTTCCTGCATTGATAGGATTCTCTATTTTGTTTTCGATAAGATGTAATAACTCCTGCAACTTAGAATCATGCTCAGGGGTAATATCTGCCACCATGGAAGTCAGCAATTCCAGAACATATGCATCTGCCTTAAGCTCTTCACGCCAGCTCTTATAATCCATGTCAGCAAGGTCAATCTTAACTTTTTTACCAACTTGAAAATCTGTGTTTTCATCTTCAATGTCGAGCTCATCTTCATCCATCTCATACATATCGAGATTAGCAGTTCCATACTGTTCGTAATGATTGATGGCATCTATAGTTCCGGTTATAAGATCTTTTATCCTTCTAAGGGTAAGCTGAAATGAGTAAACCGAGCTCTCCAATCGTTTGAGCATATTGATACTCATGAGCTTTCTAATACCTTCCTCACGACCTTTCTGTGTAAGGCTCTGTCCTTTGTTATGTGTAAGATCAATATACTTCTGCATCTTACTTGGGAAGATATAATTGGAAGGTGTATATATGCAAAGAGACAGCATAGTGAGCTGTTCAAATATTTCGTTATAGTTGATTGCGTTACTGAGATCAGTAAGCTGCGGAGACCTGGAAATTGGTTTTAGTCTCTCCGGAAATTTACCTATCTCAGCAGTGTTGTAATATTTTTCAATATGCTTTCTTGATCTTGCTATAGTTACACTATCAAGAACCTCAAAGAAGTCGAAGTCCAACGTTCTGAGCAGAGCATCCGTAGTTCTATCCTCTGCATCCAATTTGCTCCATTCGTTGAAAGCCCTTTGTGCCTGTCTGAAGATTTCCTCCAGAGGCTTCTTTGTATCAAGAGCCTCATTCAAAGTGTCAGAATCTCCTTCATATGCAAGCGCAAGCTGATTCTTAAGATCGTTGAATCTATTGTTTACGGGAGTTGCGGATAACATCAAAACCTTAGTCTTAACACCTGCTCTGATGATTCTATCCATCAATCTGTTATATCTATTTTCTACCTGATTACTATGGGTACCACTTCCGTTTCTGAAATTGTGAGATTCATCAATGACAACAAGGTCATAGTTGCCCCAGTTTAGTCTGTCGAGATCCAAGCCATTTGAGAATCCACCATTTCTTGAAAGGTCTGTGTGGAACAATACATCATAGTTTAGCCTGTCAGCTGCAATAGGATTATTGACATAGTTATCTTTATAAGTGTTCCAGTTTTCAGCAAGCTTCTTAGGGCAGAGAACAAGTACTGTCTTGTTTCTATTCTCATAATATTTGACTACAGCAAGAGCAGTGAAAGTCTTACCAAGACCTACACTGTCTGCAAGTATGCATCCATTATATTTTTCAAGTTTGTTAATGATTGCAAGCACTGCATCCTTTTGGAAATCATAAAGCAGATTCCAGATTTTGCTCTGCTTGAATCCGGTAGCCTCATTCGGCAATACATCTTCTGATATATCTTCAAGGAACTCACTAAATACATGATAGAGTGTCATGAAATAAATAAATTCTGGTGAGTTCTCGTTATAGGCCGTTGTTATATTTTCTAAAACCACATCTGTTACATCTTGAAGTTTTTTATTATCGTTCCATAATTCCTCAAAGACTTTCAGATACTCCTGTGAAAAAGGCGCATCCATTTTCTGAATCATGGAATATGCATTGTTACCTCTTTCGCATCCAAGGTCAACAGTAGAAAATTCCATAATTGGCGCATAGGATTTTCCAGATGTATGAATGAATCCCGGCATATTTTCCTGTGTAACATTTGACTTGAATACACCTTTTCTCTTAATCCATTCAGCGCATTCTTTGGCTATAGCCTTCTGTGTCATCTCATTACGAAGCTTAATTTCAAATTCTGTTCCGTAAAGATTCTGTTCGCGGTTCATCCTTGGGATATAAAACTCACGCTTTTCCTTTTTTGCTTTTTCTGTAACAAACGTAGGAGCAGTAAAAATGAATCTGAACTCATCACACTGCTCCAACTCCTTTTTTAGTTCCTGATATGCGTATATTGAAAAACTGGCCGCAGCTATAGAAACCTTGCTTCCTGGTTTAATCTCATTACTTAAATCATCTCGCAAAGTCTGATTCACGTTATCTATTAACTTCATACCGCCTATCAATGAATCCATAGCCATTCTCCTTGCTGATTATATTTTACGAAACCACTTATCCTAAAAGATGGACTCAGTCATCGAACACAATTTCTGCAATATCACTAAGCTGACAATTGAACTCCTTACAAATTTTTTCCAACACTTCCATCTGCACATTTTCGCCTTTTTCAAGTTTGGCAATGGTTCCGTAACTAAGGCCAGTCTTTTCCTTGAGATCCTTCCTCTTCATGTCGTGGTCAATCATTAGCTTAAACATTTTCTTGTATGAAACTGCCATGCATCGCTCCTATCCGCTTGTTTCCTAACGAAATCAATAACAACAGTTGAAATAAGTATACCATATTGCTACTTCGTTTTAAATAAAAATTCACACGTTCTTGTTAATTTCTGACAATTCCATTTAACAGCAAAATGACCTATAGCACCTATAGCAACTAAGTTTTTTCACAGGAGGGTTTACGCGCATGAATGTAAAGAACGGAAATTCAGATAAATATAGAGATGAACTAATACAAACCGGTATTAAAATAGGATACTATAGACGAAATATGGGGCTAACACAAGAACAATTAGCTGAAAAAGCTAGCATTTCTAGTAGTTTCTTGGGACAAATTGAGGCCCCGAATCTAAGCATAAGCATATCCCTCCCCACTTTATTTGCAATAGCAGAGGCATTGGATGTGGACGCATGGAAGCTCCTTCGCTTTGAAATAGACTAATTCTAGGCCCGGCATAACAGCCGGGCTAATTTAATTTAAGCAGCATATATAATTTCTTCAACAGCATTGACATATTCTGTAAATACTGTTATTATATGCATTGTCTTGTTTTTATTGATTACCAATAATTATCTAGTTTATTTCTGAATAACCTATATAAACTCATATTTACAAAACCCAAATTTGACATCACATATGACATCATAATATAATAAGGAGAAATTAATGTCACAATTTGATAAACTACTAAAACGCATTAAATCTCTAGATAAAAACATGCGTTTTGATGAACTCCAGAAAGTTCTCGAATACTTATGTTGAACTCGTTAAAGAACTGATTGATGGAAGGGAGGAATTTGATGAAAACAATTGATTATTATATGTCACTTCCATATAGAATGGAAATAATACCGGACGTTGAAGAAGGCGGTTTCACAGCCACTTATCCCGATCTGCCCGGATGCATCACCTGCGCCGAAACATTAGAAGAGCTTGTAGATAATATGGGTGATGCAAAAAAAGCCTGGCTCACAGCGGCGCTTGAAGATAAGGTAGACATTCCGGAGCCTTCAGTACTTCCCGATATCTCATCATTTTCCGGGCAATTCAAACTCCGGATGCCTAAGAGCCTTCACAAATCCCTTGCCATGCATGCCAAGGAGGAGGGAATCAGTATGAATCAATACTGTAATTATCTCCTTGCCATGAATGATTCCAAACACTCCTTTACATATCAATAAGAAATAACTATACTATCAGTGATATTTATTAATGAACGGAGGCAGTATTTTGTACACCATACATTTTGACCATCCCATTCATGTTCACTTCATCGCCATAGGCGGTATAAGTATGAGTGGTTTGGCAGAGATTCTTCTTAACGCCGGCTTTACCGTATCCGGCTCTGATTCAAAGAAAAGCGAACTGACTGATCGTCTTGAAGCCCGGGGAGTTAAAGTATTCCTGGGCCAGAGAGCTTCTAATATTACAGACGGTATCGACCTGGTTGTGTATTCCGCAGCCATTAAAGAGGATAATCCGGAATACGCCGAAGCTGTCCGCCGCGGAATACCCATTCTTACCCGCGCCCAGCTCCTGGGGGAGATCATGACTAACTACAAGATGCCGGTGGCCGTATCCGGAACTCACGGCAAGACCACCACCACTTCCATGATATCCCAGATCCTTATGGAGAATAAATGCGACCCCACCATTACTGTAGGTGGGATGTTAGAATCCATAGGAGGGAATATCCGTGTGGGTCAGTCCGGGTACTTTGTTACTGAGGCCTGTGAATACACCAATTCTTTTTTGAGTTTCTTTCCGAAGATTGCCATTATATTAAACATTGAAGAGGACCATATGGATTTCTTTAAGGATCTGGATGATATAAGGCATTCTTTTACCCGCTTTGCACAGCTTATTCCGGAGGATGGAACTTTGATAATTAACGGGGATATAGAACGTGTAAGGGAGATTTACGGGAATGTGAAAGGACACATTGTTACTTTCGGTTTATCCGAGGGCTGTGACTATTCCGCTGAGGATATTACTTTTGACAATCTAGCACATCCATCCTACAATCTGCTCTACAAGGGAGATGATACCGGAATCAGGATTACCCTTAGTGTTCCCGGAGAGCATAATGTGGTTAACTCCCTGGCGGCTATTGCCTTTTCCCGGGCAGTAGGCTTAAGTTACGAGGAAGCAGCCGTCGGTCTCAGAGCATTTACCGGAACGGACAGAAGATTCCAGTATAAAGGAAAGCTTGGGGGCATCACCATTATGGATGATTATGCCCACCATCCTTCAGAGATAAAGGCTACATTAACCGCGGCTGAGAAATGCGATAACAAGCGTATTGTTGTAGTGTTCCAGCCCCACACCTACAGCAGGACCAAGGCCTTCTTAGAGGATTTTGCAAAGGCCCTCTCCATGGCTGATATGGTTGTATTGGCTGATATTTACGCAGCCAGGGAGAAGAACACTTACAACATTTCTTCCGAAGATTTATTACATGTCCTACAAAGTATCGGAGTGGAAAGTTACTATTTCCCTTCCTTTGATGAAATTGAAAATTTTCTTTTGCAAAACTGCACAGAGGGTGACCTGTTGATAACTATGGGAGCCGGAGATGTTGTAAATATAGGAGACCATCTTTTAGGAAATTAATTATCCACATAATCCACATTGAATCTATGTTTTTTACACACAGTTCAATGTGGATTTTTATTCCAAGATTCCGGCAGGATTTTCATAGTTCTTTTTCCTGTTTTTTAAGGGTTGAATACCCTTAGCCATCCTTGTCAAGGATATTATTATCCACATTATCCACATTTGCCAAACCCCTGTAATCACTGGGTTTTTCGGCAATTATAACTATTGCATTTTGCTCTTCGTATGCTATAATCAGACTACTCAAAGAGTATTACGAGGGGATTAGATACATGTCAGACGAGATTAGACTGAGGCGCAGAAAAGAACTGGAAGCGACTCCTGTTTCCAATGTTTTTATAGATAAATACATGACCGATGCAAACGGTGAGTATGTTAAAGTATATCTTTATCTCTTAAGATGCATTAATGCAGACTTAAGCAATCTATCAATATCTGATATTGCCGATCATTTTGATGACACCGAGAAAGATGTGAAGCGTGCTCTGCACTACTGGGAGAAGATGAAGCTTCTTCACCTGGAGTATTCGGGTCGGAAGCTTACTTCCATAGACCTGCTTGATATTCCGGAGGAGCCTGCAGAGGATGCGGATACGGTTTCACTGACCAAGAGCAGGGGAAGGGCCAGTCGTCCTGCCAAGGAGACCCTGGCTCCTGAACCGGAACCCGTCGCTCCCGAACCGGAGCTCACCGCTGACGAGGAGTCATTACAGATGCTTCTTTTTGTTACAGAGAAATATCTGGGCAAGACACTTTCACCTACAGAAGCAGACAAGATAATATATTTCCACGATACATTAGGTTTCTCACCGGAGCTTATTGAATATCTGGTGGAGCACAGCGTATGTGCCGGATATAAGAATATGCGGTCCATAGAGAAGATTGCACTAAGCTGGCACCAGGAAGGCATTAAGACCCCCGAAGAGGCCAGGGTACATTCCCTGACCCACTGCAAGATCTATTCTGCAGTTGTCCGTTCCTTCGGGATACAGGGGAGATCCCTTAATTCTCAGGAGCTGTCATTTATAGGCAAATGGACTAACACCTATCATTTCAGCGAAGAGATTATAAGGGAAGCTTGTAACAGGACCATTGAATTCACGGGACAGGCAAGTTTCAAGTATGCTGACTGCATATTAGACAGGTGGTCAGAAGCCGGGGTTTCAACCCTTGAAGATATCAAGGCATTGGACGACAAGCATAATTCCAAGACTGCAGCCAAGACCGCTTCCAAGGTCAAGAAACTTCCTGCAGCTTCTAACAAGTTTAATAACTTTTCGGGACGTAATTACGATTACAGTTCCCTTGAGAAGCAGCTGTTAGGCAATGTGACCAGTGTTAATTAAGAGGTTTGGGTTATATGGACATACTTGATAATACACATCGTGCAGTGATGAAGGAATATGACCGGCGCCGGCTTGCTTCCAGACGCCGACTGGATCTGAAAGAATCGGAAGTCTATAGCAAGAACCCCCGATTTTCACAGATCGATGCGGAGATTGCAAGAACCACCGTTGATTATGTTGAGGGGAGACTCAGCGGGTCCGGGGAGAATATTTCTTTAAGGACTGTCATAGACGGATTAAAGAAAGAGAAGGCTTCCCTTCTTTCCGCCCTGGGCTATCCGGAGGATTACCTTAACCAGGAGTATTCCTGTCCTGACTGTATGGATACCGGATTTGTTAACGGCAGAAAGTGCCATTGTTATAAGGAACTTGCTACCAAAGTGATGTATAACAGTTCCAGTTTAAAGAATATTACCCCGGAACACACTTTTGAGCATTTTTCCTTTGATCTTTATGATGATTCATATGTGGATCCCATTACGGGAAAGACACCTCTTGCTTCGGCAAAAAATGCATTTGACAAAGCCCGTTCTTTTATAGATAATTTTGATGATTCTTTTGAGAACCTGTTTATATATGGCAATACGGGAGTAGGGAAAACCTTTCTTATTAACTGCATCGCCAATGAACTTGTTAGATCAAACAAGTCAATAATATACAATACCAGTTTTGAGTTGTTTGATACTCTTGCAAGATACACTTTCCGGGAGAATAATACGGAAGGACTATATGATTATATTTTGGATTGCGACTTGCTGATTATTGATGATCTGGGCACGGAGCTGGTTAACAGTTTTGTATCATCACAGCTTTTCCTTATAGTTAATGAACGGATCCTTCGGAAGAAATCCACTATTATTTCCACCAATTTGTCTGTTAACGACATAATAGATAATTATTCCGAAAGAACCTTCTCCCGAATTTCATATGCATATGATATAATAAAGCTCACCGGAGCGGATATTCGGATTAAAAAGAAGATCTATTAGAGCATTTTTATATAACGGAGGTAAATATTCATGAAGCAGGAAAATGTTGCTCTTAACAACATTCCAGTGGGCGCTTTGGGCCTTATCCCCATGCCGGGGACAGAGGACCTGGGACAGAAGGTTAACAACCATCTGGTTAAATGGAGGAATGAAGAAGAGAATGATGATTATAATCATTCCTTTGTAGGCTATCACCGGGATAATTATATTCTGAAGGTCTCGACTCCGCGTTTTGGTTCCGGCGAAGGCAAAGGAATTCTTCAAGAGTCTGCCAGAGGTTACGACATCTTTTTATTATGTGATGTAACCAATCACAGTCTTACTTATAAGATGTGCGGACAGGAGAATCACATGTCTCCCGATGATCATTTCCAGAACCTGAAGCGTATTATAGCTGCTCTGGGAGGTAAGGCGCACAGAATTACGGTTATTATGCCTTTCCTTTATGAAGGACGTCAGCATAAACGTACCACCAGAGAATCCTTAGACTGCGCCTTGGCCCTGCAGGAACTGGTAAGTATGGGTGTTGAGAACATTATTACCTTCGATGCTCATGACCCCAGAGTTCAGAATGCTATTCCCTTAAGCGGATTTGAAACCGTTACTCCATCCTATCAGTTTATAAAAGGACTGCTTCGCTCTTTTGATAATCTTCAGATAGACAGCGATCATATGATCATTGTATCTCCGGATGAGGGCGGAACTAACCGTGCCGTATACCTTGCCAACGTATTCGGCCTTGAGATTGGTATGTTCTATAAGAGACGTGATTACTCTACTATAGAGGACGGCGCTAATCCCATAGTTGCCCACGAATTTCTGGGTTCTTCCTTGGACGGCAAAGACGTTATCATTGTAGATGATATGATATCTTCCGGAGGAAGCATGCTGGATGTAGCCAAGGAACTTAAGAAGCGTAATGCAAAGAGAATCTTTGTTATCGCTACCTTCGGTCTTTTCACTAACGGGTTGGATAAATTCGATAAAGCCTATGAGGACGGACTGATCGATAAGATTCTTACCACCAATCTGGTATATCAGTCTCCGGAGCTCTTATCCAAGCCCTGGTACACCAGCTGTGATATGAGTAAGTATATTGCTTTTCTTATTGACAAGCTTAACAATGATTCATCCATCAGTGATCTGCTTAATCCCTACGATAAGATCCAGACACTGCTTAACAATTATAAGAACAAAAAATAAAGTGACAGCGGGATTCTCCCGCTGTTATCTTTTTGCATCATTCCTGTTGCTGCTCCTGCTGCTGCGGGGCTTCCTGCTGCTGCTCCTGTTGTTGCTCCTGCTGCTCTTGCTCCTGCTGCTCTCGCTCCCGCTGCTGCTGGTCCGGTTCCGAAGGCTCCGTGCGAGCTCTTTGATATTGACCCTTAGTGAATTCCACCGGCTCCAATCCCTGGTGGATGTCATCCATAAATCTCTTCCACATTCCGATGGGGGCCATGAGCACCGTTCCCGGAATAGTCTGAGGCATATCATATCCGATCCAGGTTGCGGTGGTATAGTAGTGGCTGTACCCTACAAACCAGCTGTCCTTATTATCATTGGTGGTTCCCGTCTTGCCGGCGGAGGGCATTGCAGACATGGCATAACCGGCTCCCGTTCCGTATGACAGGACGGACTGCAGCATCTCTGTCATCATCCGGCATGCATTTGTCTCATAGACCCGGGTCCTGCCGCCGCTTCTCTCCCAGATGAGTTTTCCTGTAGAGTCAACTATTCTGGTAATACAGGTAGGTTCTATAAAATCTCCTTCATTTGCCAGACAGCTGAAGGCTCCGGCCATCTCCACGGCAGAGACGCCGTAGGTCAGTCCTCCGATACCTGCCATGGGAGAATAGTCATTCTGGGACAGATGGGTAAAGCACATATTAAAGAGGTATTTTAAACCCGCCCTGGGTGTAATCTGCTTCAGGGTATTCCATGCAACGGTATTCTTGGATACCGCAACTGCGTTTCTAAGGGTCATCTCCCCTGCATAGTACCTGTCCGCATTCTGGGGACCGTCCTCGATAGGCTCATCATATACAATGGTGTCAGGAGTATATCCTCTTTCAAGGGCCGGAGTGTAGACCAGTATGGGTTTAATGGAACTACCCGGCTGCCTGTAACTCTGGAAGGCCCGATTAAAGGTATAACCCACCATCTCCTGGGTCCTTCCCCCGACTATGGCCTCCACATAACCCGTCAGATTATTAATGCAGACTGCTGCCCCCTGAAGCTGGTATACTCCTTCTTCATTGGTGGTCTGATAAGCCGCAAGGGCATTATCCATCTGGGCCTGAAGCTTTGCCTGCTTCTCCAGATCAATGGAGGTAAATATCCTGTATCCTCCGGTGTAAAGCTTCTTCTGACAATCAGAGTATGCTTCCGCATATTTCTTATCGTATTTCAATTCCTGCTCAGTGGAATCAAAATCATACCGAAATTCAAATCCCGTGGATTCCATCAATGCTCTTGTAGCACAGTTAAAAGCATACGTCTCCACGTAGTCCCGCTTGACCGTATCGCTCATTTTCAGGTTAATCTCTGCGGAAACGGCTTCATCATACTGTTCACTGCTTATTATACCGTCGTCCCTCATCATACCCAGGACCCGGTCCCGCCTGGACAGGGTGTTATCCATATGCTCCATAGGATCATACAGGGACGGGTTGTTGGGTATAGCACAGAGAAAGGCCATTTCCGAAAGGGAAAGCTGAGCCACATCCTTGCTGAAATATCCCCTGCTGGCCGCCTGTATCCCATAGTGGCCATTGGCAAAGTATATATTATTGATGTAAAACTCCAGTATCTTATCCTTGGAGTACATCTTCTCCAGCTCCATGGCGATAAATATCTCTTCTGCCTTCCGCTCCCAGGTCTTCTCATATCCCAGGAACATATTCCTTGCCAGCTGCTGGGTTATGGTGCTGGCTCCTTCGGAAGGTTCTCCGTTCTCTATATAGGCTTTAACTGCACGAAGAATAGCCCTGTAGTCTATTCCCTTATGAGAGTAAAACTTCTTGTCCTCTGTTGTAATAAAGGTCTTCTTTACGTACAGGGGAATCTGGTCATACGAGATATAATATACGTCTTTTTCTCCTTTAAGCTTGGAAATGATCTCCCCGTTGCCGTCATATACAAGGCTGGTCTCAGATGCCCGAAAAGAATCTTCGGTGGTAGATCTTGCCAGACTTACTCCTTCATCTTTAAGCTTCTTGACCTTGGTTCCCAGACCGGAGAAGAAATACACGCAAATGGCTAAAAGAACAAGAACAATAAGAACAAGCTGGAATTTTAAAAATCCCTTCAACTTGCTCTTTTTTTTCTTCTTCTTTTTATTCGAAGGTTTTGTATCTCCCTCCTGTGTCTTCTCTTCCTTTGGAACTTCTTTTTCAGGCTCGGGCAATTCTTTTTCGGGAAGGGGCTCTTCTTCCGGAATGTCCCTGTATGACTCTTCCGGATTATCCAGATCAACAACCCTGCTTCCGGCCATTCTGCCCCGGGGGATACCTGTATTATTTGTTCGCCTTCTGGTCAAATCATCTCTAACCGCCATAAGTGTGAGCTTCCCCTATCTCTTATAGGTCAAAAAGAGGTTACCGGCATTTTCAAACATGGTTCTGGAATCCGACAAGCTGATCTTACGAGCATTGCCCTCCGTAATACCGGCTACCGTTATGTTATATATATCATATGCCACAATGAGCACGGCCTGTCCCTTATCATTAACAGCAAATACAGGCGCACCGTCACTTATGAAATTCAAAGCACAATCCAGCCCGCAGCCGCTTAAGTTGACTACCCTGACATTTAAGGATTGCTCTAAGATCTCCACCGGACTCATTCCCGAATCAAGCATGCTCTTAACATCATTCATAACTCCCATATGTTCCAGCAATTCTCTTAAAGCAGCCTCGTAGCTTGTACCGCCTTTTGAGGCCACATCATATCCCGCCAGTTCCTTTTGACGGCTCTTTTGGCCTTTGACCCACAGGTATGCGCCGCTCCCGTCCACCACCACTCCGGATGCTTCGTCACCGGCTGCAATAGCCTCTTCCGTTCTGGAGGAAATACAGCATATCTCACCGGCTGCAAAGGCATAGTACATTCCGTTCTTATCAAAAGTCATGGTATTATCCATAACATTATCCTTATTCTTGTAGTATCTGATCCCTTCTTCAGCACGGACGGAATGACTGCCCTCTTCCGCAAAAACATATCCCCGCTGCTGCTTTAAGTCTCTGACATTGACATAGGAAATCTTGTTGCCGATCTTATTATTCTCTTTCAGATTAACTATACTGTCATCGGCGGCGGGAGAATGGGAAGCGTCTTTATTAACCCGCTTGAGCATAATCTTAGTACCCTCGATATATGCCTTGCTGATAAGATACTCCGACTGGTTATACTCCTTGGAATCCCCTTTCTCATTGGCAATGGTCATCTTATGCATAAGGAAAAGGCGGTTTCCTACGGAATCCGTAACGATATCACTATCCAGCGCCGTTCCGTAAACAATATCCGTGCCTAAGAAACCTGCCGGATAGATCTTGCTTCCTGATGGTGCCTTAACCACATATTCTTTTCCCGTATCCAGATTCATAACCGTAATCTGTGTAATATCATACTTTGACCTGTTATTGCTTATGGCTATCAAATGTCCGTCTGATGAGACGGTATATATATCTTCCGACAGATCCTTTGTAATGGAAGTAAATGCTTTATCGTTTAAGTTTACCTTATACAGTTCATTTGCATAGGAAATGTAGAGTTCATTATGATCGTTGATATATAATACTCTTCCCACAATTTCCTTAAGAACCTGGAAGGGCATATTCACTCCGATATATGCGTCCTCAGTAACCTGCCGGGCCTGGGCATTATAATTGTACACGGATATTCCCGTCTCTCCCTCATGCTCTCCGGCATTGAAGTATCCCAGTACCGCAAATACTATATTACCCGATTCGGAAACCTTAATGATCCTGATATCATGGTCATCGCAGTTGGCTCTCTTGTCTGTAACATCCTTGTTTATATACCCGAATACCTTGCACATATTCCCGGTGTTGCTGTTGTAGGAGAACAACTCCCCGTTATTCACAAATGCAGCAACAGAGCCGGAATCACTGGTCTTGCAATCATTTGCGGCATCAGACAGACCCAGGAGGAGGGCACCCTCACTGATTATTATCTGATCGATATTATAGATCTCTTCCATGGTTCTGTTAAAATCCAGGATATACATTTTACCGTCAGTCTTTCTGATACGGTAGTATTCCTTGATATTATACAGGGTATATAATCCGGAGCTGTCCTTGTTCTCCACCTTTAATATATAATCCGCCCTTATTCCCGTATAAGAGCTGTTTATCTCACTGAAATTGTAGATGGGTTCGGTAAACTGAGATACCTTCATACTGCCCCAGGTAATAACATCATAACTGGAACCGATATTTACCTTGCTGAACACATTGTTGTTAACATCGCTTCTGTTCTCAAGATAGTTGGATATCAGCGTATCGGCCTGCTTGTTGAAGGTATTGCCGTGGAATTCCTTGGCAAAGGCAAGGGCCTCCACGTATTCCCTCTCTTTGGGGAAAATAATACGTGTGCCGAAGATTATCTCATCTTTTACCGTATTAACCGTCAATCTCAGGTAATATTCCTTGTTGTCCTTTATACTTGTGGATACATCTATTACCCCTGAAACAAATGTACCGTCATCCTTCAGGCTGTCTACGGAACCTTCGGTAATTACATTGCGTCCCACATAATCCATAGCCTGATACTTAACACTCTTTATGGTGTTGCCGTATTTCTCAAGGGAGAAACTAATCTGCCCGTCAGAGTTCATGGGATAAACCCAGTTACGAAGCTGAGTCTCATCCATCTCACCTTTGTAGCCTCTGACTACATTAATCTTCTCATTGTCCTTCTCCAAAATAAGCACAGGAAAAGAAGAGCTCTCCATATTATATCTTTCGAGCCCGTCTTCTCTGTTAATAACTATACTTGTAATTAGCCATGCCACAAGAAATACACCCACATAGGGTAATACTCTTATGAGAAAGCCTCTGATCCTCATTTTTATGTTCTCCGCTAAAAAACAATCGAGCAGGGCGGATGTCATCCTCCCTACCCGATCTTATGTCTTGCTTATCTGCCACACAAGTCAAGTCTGACAAGGGCTTTCTTCAAAGCAACTTCGGCTCTTAAAACATCAATTCCGTCTTCTTTAGATGCCAGTCTTGCCTCAGCACGTTCTTTGGCGCGCTGGGCTCTGTCAGCATCAATCTCATCCGGCCATTCCGCCACCTCTGCAAGTATGGTAACGGAGTCACCGAGAACCTCTGCAAAGCCTGCGTGAACGGCAGCCTTTCTGCCGCCCTGATCATCAGTTATGGTAAGGATACCCGGCTTGATGGCTGTTGTAAGAGGAATGTGATTCTTATAAATACCAATATCACCTTCTGAAGCAGTAAATTCAACCATCTCTGCCTCACCCTCGTAGAATACTCTGTCGGGGCAAATGATCTTAATTTTAAAATTCTTCTCTTCAGCCATATGGTCACCCCTAATGCTCTGCGTTATATGCAGCTACTACGTCATCAATATTACCCTTCATCAGGAAGTAGCTCTCGGGGATATCGTCATGCTTACCGTCGATAATCTCCTTGAATCCCTGAATGGTCTCATTAATGGGAACATATCTTCCCGGATAACCTGTAAACTGCTCTGCAACAGAGAAGGGCTGTGAAAGGAATCTCTGAATCTTTCTTGCACGTGCAACGACGATCTTATCATCCTCAGAAAGCTCGTCCATACCGAGGATAGCGATAATATCCTGCAGTTCTTTGTACTTCTGTAAGATCTCCTGTACCTTTCTGGCTGTATTAAAGTGATCCTCTCCTACGATACGGGGGTCTAAGATTCTTGATGTTGAATCAAGCGGGTCTACAGCCGGGTAGATACCCATCTCAGCGATGGAACGCGCCAGTGTTGTGGTAGCGTCCAAGTGGGCGAATGTAGTAGCGGGAGCCGGGTCAGTCAAGTCGTCCGCAGGCACGTATACGGCCTGAACCGATGTGATAGATCCGTTCTTTGTTGATGTGATACGCTCCTGCAAAGCACCCATCTCAGTAGCCAGTGTAGGCTGATATCCAACGGCTGAAGGCATACGTCCAAGAAGAGCTGAAACCTCTGAACCTGCCTGGGTGAAACGGAAAATATTATCTATGAACAGAAGCACGTCCTTACCACCCTTATCACGGAAGTACTCTGCCATGGTAAGTCCTGTAAGACCAACTCTCATTCTTGCTCCGGGGGGCTCGTTCATCTGACCGAACACCATGGTGGTCTTATCGATAACGCCTGATTCCTTCATCTCGTAATACAGGTCATTACCTTCTCTTGTTCTCTCACCAACTCCGGTAAATACCGAGAATCCATCATGCTCTGTTGCAATGTTATGTATAAGCTCCTGAATAAGAACTGTCTTACCAACTCCGGCACCACCGAAAAGTCCGATCTTACCACCCTTCTGATAGGGGCATAAAAGGTCTACAACCTTAATACCGGTCTCAAGCATCTCTGTGTTGGTAGCCTGTTCTTCGAATGAAGGTGCTTTTCTGTGAATAGGAGAATACTCCACATCAGTAGGGGCCTCCTTCTCATCTATAGGCTGTCCTAAAACGTTGAAGATACGTCCTAAGGTATTCTCACCAACGGGAACCATAATGGGTGCTCCCGTAGCTTCTGCATCCATACCACGTACCAAACCGTCTGTAGAGCCCATGGCGATACAACGTACCGTATCATCACCCAAATGCTGTGCAACCTCAACTACCAGGAGACTGCCGTCTTCATGGCGAACGTTGATGGCTTCATTAATCTCCGGAAGATGGCCTTCGGAGAACTTAATGTCAAGTACGGCACCGATAATCTGAGTGATTTTACCTATATTCTTATCTGCCATTCGCTTTACTCACTCCTTTATTATTATTGTCTGTTCTATGCGGTTAGCTTATCGCATCCGCACCTGCTATAATCTCTGTTAACTCTTGTGTAATAGATCCCTGACGGGCTCTGTTGTACTTTAATTCCAGGTCATTAATCATTTCTTCAGCGTTACTTGTCGCAGAATCCATGGCCTGCATACGGGCACCGTTCTCACTGGCAACAGCTTCTATAAGTGCACCGTAGAAAAGACTTGTAAGATACTTGGGAATGATGCTGTTAAGAGCTTCTTCTTCATTCGGCTCATAATTCATCAAAAGATTCGTCTTTTCCGAGTCCTCCCCATCGGCCTCAAGCTCAACGGGAAGAAGCTTCATAAGTGTCGGCACATGGCTTACCGTATTCTTAAATGATGTATATGCCAGGTAGATCTCACCGATCTCACCGCTGGCGAACTGTTCAAGTACAGCATTGCATATCTCGGCAGCGTCCTCATACAAGGGTTCCTCTATTACTTCACCGTAATCATGAGTAATGTTGTATCCCTTACGGGCAAGGACTTCATAGCCCTTCTTACCGATGGAGTATATCTCAAGGTCTTCCTTGTCAAAGTCACTGTCTGTGATCAGCTTAACGACATTTGAGTTATATCCGCCTGCAAGACCTCTGTTGGAGGTAATAACTATAACTGCCTTCTTACTCGACTCACCGCCCTTTAAGTAGGGATGATCAATGTTACCGGACTTGGCAAGCATTGAGCAAACGGTGTTATACATCATTTCGAAATATGGTTTTGCGTTCTCTGCCCGAGTCTTGGACTTTTGCAGTTTAACCGTAGAAACAAGTTTCATGGCTTTTGTAATCTGCTGAGTACTTTGAATACTGCCTTTACGTCTTTTTATGTCCCTCATTGAGGCCATAATATCACCACTTTCTCAACTTGAATTCTATTTAAACTGTTCCTTAAACTCTTTAATTGCCTTAATGAGGGCCTGCTCATTAGAATCCGACATAACCTTGGTATCCTTAATATCCTGCGGAATCTCCGGATACTTGGTTCCGATAAACTCAAAGAGTTCATCCTGGAAACGTAATACATCAGCAGTATCTACATCAATAAGGTATTTATTGGTAACAGCGTAAATGATGATAACCTGATATTCAACAGGCATGGGTTTGTACTGTGGCTGTTTTAAAACTTCCCTGATTCTTTCACCCTGGGCAAGCTTCATCTTTGTATCATCATCGAGTTCTGAACCGAACTGTGAGAATGCAGCCAGCTCTCGATACTGTGCCAGCTCCACACGGATAGGTGCTGCTATCTTCTTAATAGCCTTAATCTGTGCGGAACCACCAACACGGGATACTGAAAGACCTGCGTTAATAGCCGGTCTGAAACCTGAGTTGAACATCTCGGTTTCAAGATAAATCTGTCCGTCAGTGATAGAAATAACGTTCGTAGGAATATATGCGGAAACGTCACCTGCCTGTGTCTCGATAATAGGAAGGGCGGTAAGAGAACCTCCTCCCAAAGCATCTGAAAGTCTTGATGCTCTCTCAAGAAGTCTTGAGTGCAGATAGAAAACGTCTCCGGGATATGCCTCACGTCCGGGTGGTCTACGAAGAAGTAATGAGAGTGTACGATAAGCTATAGCATGCTTACTCAGGTCATCGTAGATAACAAGAACGTCTTCTCCGTTCTCCATCCATTCCTCTCCTATGGCACATCCTGCATAGGGTGCAATATACTGCAACGGTGCAAGCTCACTGGCTGTTGATGCAACTACTGTTGTATAAGCCATGGCACCGTACTCTTCAAGGGTACTTACAATAGATGCAACTGTAGAAGCCTTCTGTCCGATGGCTACGTATATACACTTAACACCCTGACCCTTCTGGTTAATAATCGTATCAATGGCAATAGCTGTCTTACCGGTCTGTCTGTCTCCGATAATAAGCTCTCTCTGGCCCCTTCCGATGGGAACCATGGAGTCAATAGCCTTAATACCTGTCTGAAGCGGTGTATCAACTGATTTTCTCTCGATTACACCGTGAGCAACTCTCTCAATCTGACGAAACTTAGTTGTTTCGATCGGTCCTTTTCCGTCTATGGGCTGGCCCAGTGCATTAACTACACGGCCCAACATAGCGTCACCTACAGGAACCTCAACTACCCTTCCGGTTGTCTTAACGGTATCACCCTCGTTGATATTCTTATGGTCACCGAGTAAAACGGCACCAACGTTATCCTCCTCGAGGTTCATAACCATTCCGTATATCTCTCCCGGAAATTCAAGCAGCTCGCCCTGCATAGCATTTTCAAGACCATGTACACGCGCGATACCGTCGGCAACCTGAATAACCGTACCTACTTCGGATACTTCAAGCTGCGCAGCATATCTTTTTACCTGTTCCTTTATAACTGAACTTATCTCTTCCGGTCTTAAATTCATGGAGCGCATCCACCTACTTTCCTAAACTATTCTGATTAACATCATAAACCCTATCCCATCTGAATCTTGTTTAATTCTTTTGTAAGCTCATAGAGTCGTGTTCTGATGCTGCTGTCAACTACTCTGTCTCCGATGCGGATAACCATTCCTCCGATCAGGTCTTTATCAACGTCATAGCTGATCTCAAATTTTACATATCCGGTTGTCTCAAGTAATCTCTTCTCTACCTGGGACTTCTGGGCATCTGATAATTCAATGGCGCTTGTAACCTTTGCAACACCGATATTCTTATACTCTTTAACTCTGTCAATAAAGTATGAGAAAATATCTTCCATGGCATTATTACGATCCTTCTCAACGATCAAGTTGATAAGGCCCAGCAGTTCCCTGCTGATCTTGCCTTCGAATATCTGACCCACAACCGTGATCTTCTCTTCTTTACTTATCTTGGGGTGATTCAGCAGCTTCGAAAGCTCCGGATTATCACGGAAGATCCCTAACATTGCTTCAACTTCTGCAACGTAATCATCGATGCGGTCTTCCTCTAATGCCAGTTCAAACAAAGCGTCACCATATGTTTTAGATATCAGCTTAGCCATGTTGTATCACCCATCTCTTTCAATGTCTCTTCTACCAGTGAATCCTGAATGGTAGTATCTATTGAAGCAGAAACAACCTTTGCCGCCATAGCTGAAGCTATAGTAATCATCTCTTTCTTAACGTCATCAACGGCACGTTTCTTCTCAAGAGTAGCTTCTTCATTGGCACGGGCGATAATCCTTGCAGCCTCTTCCTTGGCTTCAGCTACGATCTTAGCTTCATTTGCCAAAGCTTTCTTACGGGCTGCACTTAATATCTCGTCTGCTTCTTTATCAATATCTTTAAGCTTAGCTTCATATTCTTCTCGCAACTGCTTAGCGCTTTCCTTGTCTTCAATTGCGCTGTCGATATCGCTCTTAATCTTGTCCTGACGTTTCTTAAGAAACTCTCTTACCGGGTTAAACAGCAGGTAAGAAGCAAGAACAAACAGAACAAGCACGGCAATCATGGTTAACACGGAGTCTGCTAATAACTGCAAGTCGAGATCAAATAGTCTACTCACCCTCGAGCCTCCTTTCATTTTTCTTAAAAATTATTACTGAAAAGACGCATCTTAACCAACCAAAGGCTTAACGAATAACAAGAGCATTGCAATAAGAAGACCATAAAGACCTGTTGTCTCTGCAACCGCCTGACCAAGTAACATGGTAGATGTGATGTCACCCTTTGCTCCCGGGTTTCTTCCAACTGCATTAGCTGCATAACCTGCTGCAATACCCTGGCCGATACCAGGTCCGATACCTGCGATAACCGCAAGGCCTGCTCCGATTGCTGAACATGCTAAGATTAAATCGTGTCCTGTAATATTCATAAAATTTTTCCTCCTTAATTCTAGGTGTCTAAGTATTTTTTTGTTTAGTTGTCGCCTATCTTGTCTCTTATGTAGGTCATAGTCAGCATACAGAATACGTATGTCTGAATAGCGCCCGAGAAAAGGTCGAAATAAACGTGGAGAATCGCCGGCCAGCCAGTGGCTATCACTCCTAACAGGCCATAAACCAAGGCCATCATAACTGTTCCCGAAAGAACGTTTGCGAATAGACGCAAGGATAGCGAAATCGGCACCGCCACCTCTCCAATCACGTTAATGGGAGCCCATATCGGCCACGGATCGCACAAACCTTTTAACACGCCGATAGGCTTGTTATATTTAAAGTTATTAAACTGTATCAGACTGAATGTCATAATGCCCAGCGGGAATGTAACTCCGTAGTCTGCCGTAGGTGGTCTGAGTCCCAACAAACCTGATATATTGCTGAATAGAATGAACATGAAGATAGTTCCGATGTAGTTCCTGAACTTCGGAGCATACTTGTCCATATTAGCGCCTACCATGTTGTCCACCGCTTCGACGGCGAGTTCAGCAATATTCTGAAATGTTCCGGGAATCTCTTCTGCGTGCTTCATTTTTACGTTAACGCATATCATAAAGATGATAAGTATCAAAAGCACGATAAGCAGGCACACATGCGTGGTGGTGATCCAGACTGTCTGTCCGAACAATTGATAAGAAAAAACGCCGTGAATCATAAAGTCCACGTCTGCTGCCGCTGTCATTCCCTGCCCCATGGCTGCATTGCCAAAACCAGCAATAATACTATTCACATTTTCACCTCCCTTTTAGTTTTGTTGTTCATAAAGCGCGAAGTATGAATCTAATTACCTTGTACTTTAAGAATAATTTTATGGGTAAACGGCTGTAGATATGCCGCTACTTTTAAAGTCATAAGCCCCAGAAAGCAGGGGACCACTGCATATTTAAAGAAATAGGCCAAAAGGATAAACACTATGAAAACCACTCCGTACCTGATAACAGAATGCTTGACAATATGCCCTCTGGCACTGTCTCCCATGTCCATCCCCGTAACAAGAGCCCATTCCATATGAGCTGCCATTGCAAGGGAACAGATAATCCCTATCCACAAGCCCAGAGCAAACAATCCCTGGTCTTTAACAAAGAAAAACCCTATAACCTGGATCAAAACCCCCAGAATAACTATTTCAAGGAACAGCTCCTTAAGGGTGCTGCTCATGTTTTTTATCATCGTCCTGCTCCTTCTTCTTATCATCCTGATATACAGACCTGGCAAGAATGTACACGTTTCGAAATCCGGCAAGGGCCCCGATTATAAAGAAAGGAACCGTGATAATAGGCGCAGACAGCTTGTCTGCCACAAACATCCCCAAAAACATACATAGCACAATGGGCACAATCATGCTTATACCGAATTGTGATATAAGCACCAGTGTCTTCCCCACATCTTTGTTCATGTCTGCCTACACAGTCCTTTCAAACAGAAAATTATCTCGGTTATTATACCAAATTTTCTGAAAAATGTCCATATGTTGGCATCTACAGGTTTAAATTTTCATTTTTTCAGAAATGCTGGCACTTCAATATTATTCAATGTGCGGGTGGGCTTAACCGGGTCAGGTATCCTGATTCCCTCTGCAGGCGCGGTCTGCGCCGGTGCCGTACTCTGGGATACCGGTCTTGGCTGAGACACCTGTGACGGACGTCCCTCCGGTTTTCCAAGGGCTTTATCGATGGATGTCTCCATAGCCCTCTTCATATATGAGAACTTATTCTCCGGGGTACCGAGACCCGTAGCGATAAGAGTAACCGTAACATGGTCACTGCCCTCATCTTCAACAATTGATCCGAAGAACATGGATGCATCTTCTCCTACAAGTCCCGTTACATAATCGGTAGCTTCACTGACCTCGAGAAGGCCAATATCGCCGCTGAAGTTAATAATAACATGGCTTGCATGATCGATATGGGTATCAAGGAGGGGACTGTTAACAGCCATCTTAACTGCATCAAGGCACTTGTTGGCCCCCGTTCCTTCTCCCATTCCGAAATGAGCAAGTCCTTTATCCTTCATAACCGTTCTTATGTCGGCAAAATCAAGATTAATAAGTCCCGGTTTCGTAATAAGATCCGTTATGCCCTGGATACCCTGCTGAAGGACGCTGTCCGCCTTCTCCAAAGCCTGAGGCAGGCTGGTGTGTCGGTCTGATATCTCTAAAAGCTTATCGTTGGGCACGATAATAAGGGTATCAACATATTTCTTAAGCTCGTCTATACCGTTATCCGCATTCCTTTTGCGGACACTTCCTTCGTACTTGAAAGGTCTCGTAACAGCTCCCACCGTAAGAATGCCGGCCCTTTTGGCTACTTCCGCTATAACAGGCGCTGCACCGGTTCCGGTTCCGCCTCCCATACCGCAGGTAATAAATACCATATCTACTCCGTCCAGTGACTTTACGATCTCTTCTTTGCTCTCCAGGGCTGCCGCGCGTCCCACTTCAGGATTAGCTCCGGCACCCAGGCCTTTGGTCAGATTCGCTCCTATCTGCATAACATTTCCGGTTAAACATCTGTCCAACTGCTGGCGATCGGTATTGACACACAGGTATTCAACCCCCGTTACATCCTGTCTTATCATCCTGTCTACCGTATTATTACCTGCGCCTCCGACTCCTACAACAAGAATCTTTGCGCTGTTAGTCATATTACTGTTTAAAATAATCTCTGGCATATTTTATTCCCCATTTATATTAGTGTATTAAACGCTGAACTTTATCTCTCTTCCGGTATGCGAATACTTATAATACCTTACTCCTGCGGCATCAAGCATCCTCTTTGAAGCAAGATCCGAGGGAGTCCCGGAATACTTATCGCTGTCATAAACAATGGTTTTAATACCCGCCTGAATACATGCTTTTGCACATTCATTGCAGGGAAAAAGCGTAACGTAAAGCTTGGCTCCTTCAAGGCTGCCTCCCCTGTAATTGAGAATGGCGTTAAGTTCGCTGTGGGTCACATAAAAATACTTGCTGTCATAGGGCTCTCCATCCCTGTTCCAGGGAAACTCATCATCCGAACAGCCTACGGGGAATCCGTTATACCCCATGGAAAGTATCTTGTTGTTGGAATCAACTATACAGGCGCCCACCTGGGTATTGGGGTCCTTGGACCTCATGCCGGCCAGATATGCCACACTCATAAAGTATTCATCCCAGGATAAATAATCCGTTCTTTTCTCACTCATATCCTTTTCTCCTTTTCCCCTCCGGGATTATTTTGTACCGAAAATACGGTCTCCCGCGTCTCCCAGTCCCGGAACTATATATCCGTGCTCATTCAGTTTCTCATCAAGAGCTCCCACGAATATATCAACATCCGGATGGTCTTCTTTCATCTTCTTAACTCCTTCCGGAGCTGCTATGATACACATAAAATGAATATTCTTAACACCGCGGTTCTTCAGCAGTGTAATAGCCGCTGATGATGATCCTCCGGTAGCAAGCATGGGGTCAACGACGAATACTTCTCTCTCCGCACAGTCTGCCGGGATCTTGCAATAATACTCCACGGGATTAAGGGTCTCGGGATCCCTGTATAATCCGATATGGCCTACCTTGGCAGCCGGAATCATGTTTAACATTCCGTCTACCATTCCGAGTCCTGCACGAAGTACGGGAACAATGGCCAGTTTCTTTCCCTTAAGTTCCATAACCGTGGTTTTGCATATAGGTGTCTCTATCTCGATCTCTTCAAGTTTAAGATTCCTTGTTGCTTCGTAACACATAAGCATGGCTATCTCACTTATCAGATCTCTGAAATCCTTGGATCCTGTCTCTTTCTTTCTTATTAATCCGATCTTGTGCTGGATCAGCGGATGATCCATAATTTTTACTTCTGACATTCTACAATTCCCTCCCGTTTATCCTATTCACCAGTTTTTTAACCAGGCTTTCTATCTCTTCAAAACATTTGCCGTATCCCTGCAGGGGACCTCCGTAAGGATCCATAACGTCTCCCTCTTCCCCCGTCAGTTCTTTTAAGGTATATATATCCCTGTTACGATCCAGCAGCTCGGACGCCTTACGCTTCTGTTCGGCTGTCATGGCGATGATCAGCGAACCCGGGGTCGAATCGTCTATGGTAAGAGGCTGGGCGCAAAGCCCGGTCACATCGATACCGTTGCTCACCATAACCGCTTCAGCCTTCTCGTTGATGGGTTCCGGAAACAGAACCACCAGGCCCCTGGCCAATATCTCAAGGTCATCTCCCGTGTATTCACGCCTAAAGATCTCAGCCGCCATATGAGCCCTTGCCGTTCCCGTGTCGCAAACGAAAACCACTTTATTATAATCTTCCATAAATCCTCACTCACACGTGGATAACCTTATATCCCGCAGCCTTAAGGAGCCTGTTCATAACCGCCATGCTCCGCTCTCCGGCCTCAAAGCTTTCGGAATAGATCATATCCACATCTTCTTTATCAAACTCTCTCAATACTTTGTACAGATTACGGGCCACGTCATCGCTTCCGCTGCCGCTTCCGACGCTCTTGACCAGGCCGCATATGTATCTGTCTGTATTCTCTTCCGAGGAAATAACCCCGCACCTTTTATTCTCTCTTCTTAACTCTTCACTCCGACGGTTGATATAGTCCACCCTTTTGTCATTATCACCTTCAACAATGATCAGGTCTGCCTTCGGAGCATAGTGTCTGTATTTCATCCCCGGAGCTTTGGGTCTCGCTCCTTCCTCCGGCGGAGAAAGAACTCCCGTGTCGACCTCAGCCTCTCCGGCAATTCGTCTTATATCTTCCTGCGTAATGTACCCGGGACGAAGTATTACGGGAACATCCCCGGTCATATCAACTATAGTGGATTCAAGTCCTATAGCCACCGGTCCCCCGTCAACTATCATATCTATAATACCGTCCATATCCTCCGCAACATGTTCTGCGCAGGTAGGACTGGGTCTTCCGGATGTATTGGCCGATGGTGCTGCAATAAATCCTCCGCCACATCTTATAATCTCCAGAGCCGCCTCAGAATCAGGCATCCTCACTGCCACCGTATCAAGGCCTCCTGTGGTGGTCTCCGGAACGATGGGCTTCTTCTTAAAGATCATAGTCAGAGGCCCGGGCCAGAATTCCTCCGCAAGCCGTCCGGCAGCTTCCGGTATCTCCGAAGCGATAGCCTTAAGACTTTCCATGTCGGCTATATGAACTATCAGAGGGTTATCCGAAGGTCTCCCCTTGGCTGCATATATCTTAGCGGAGGCGTTCTCGTCCATTGCATCTGCTCCCAGGCCATAGACCGTCTCCGTGGGAAAGGCCACCAGACCGCCGCGTTTAATGATCTCACCCGCTTCTAATGCAGCCTCCTTAGAGTATTTTTTAATTATAGTATCCATATCAGTTAACGTATTTGAGGATAATATCCCAGATGCTGTCTTCTTCCAGCCCCAGCTTCCATGAAGCAACTCCGGCAAGACCGGCTTCCTTCATGACTTTAAGCTTCTCCTCAATAGACCTCTCTTCTTCAAGCCAGATCTTATAGGTACTGCCATCATGCTTAAACTCGGCATAGTACTGGCCTACGTCTTCCTTCCACTCCGGAGTGGCTCCGTTAATGCTTACCTGGTTCTTAGCGTCCTTCATGCCCGCAGTAACCAGCGACAGGTCATACGGCCTCTGTCCTTCTCCGGCATTATTGGGGGTCTCTTTCCATACTCTAGTATAGAAGGGCATTCCCATAATAAGCTTATCTGCCGGAACTTCCTTTAATGTCAGTTCTACCGACTCCTTAACATAACCAATGGATGCCACACTGCCGGCTTCCTCGGAGTTCTTGTTATGCTCATCGTAAGCCATAACGATTATGTAGTCAGCAAATACCGCCTGCTGCTTCCGGTTGTAAAGCATGTTGAAATTCCTTGGCGGGTAATTGTCTACCGATACGGAGATTCCGTTATTATGGCATTTGATGGACATCTCTCTTACAAACTGTATAAATCCGTCTGCGCTGGCTTCTTTAATAAGCTCCAGGTCGATGTTGATACCGTCAATGTTATACTGGATAGCTTCGGAAATAATCTGGTTAACCAGCTTCTGCCGTCTGGAAGTGTATTTTAATACCTCATTGGCATCTCCTCCGCCGTCTATATCATTGACAGTGGCCCATACTTCCATATTCATCTTATGAGCCGCGTTTACTACGGAACTGTCGGCAAGGGAATTAACATTACCTTCGTTATCGGAAAGGGAGAACCAGGTAGGAGCTATGACATTAACCCCTTTGGCCGACCCTATATTCGGCAGATACTTGGTGTTGGCCTGTCTGTTGGTAACCTGGAAGAAGGCCAGGTTAATCGTCTTATCCTTCTTAATGGTGGGATATACCGGTTCCTCAAAGTCTCTGGTAAGGTTCTCTTCTCTGGTTTTATTAAGGCTTCCTCCCGGGATATAGCCTATGAATCCGTCAGGGGTACGAACCTTCTTCCAGCTTCCCTCATCCCCCAGCACCCATACCACGTCACCCTTGGTGGCCTGGGTGAGGATAGGGCTCTTAATCCCCGCAAGGCGTCTTACGGCATCATTCTTGCGCACGTCAGCCACCTGGGTGTTACCCCACTGACTGGTGATAAGCACTCTTGAGGGATCCTCAAACACCTGATAATCCATGTTGGTATACTTCTGGACGAAATCAAGTGCAACATATGCCGTTCTGGCATCCGTCTTAAGAATGGTATATTCTTCGCTGTTCTTATTCTTCGAGATATAGTAATCCTTGCTTCCCACGTTAACCGTAACGGTATCCGAGGGAAGGGTGTAGATCAGCACATTCTCGTTATAATCGAAGTAAAAAACGGGATTGATATTCTTCTTCAGGAATTCGTACTCTATATAAATCCTGTCATCGTATTTCTTGGCAACAGTCTCTGACAATTCACCCTGCCATACAACTCCCACATCATCTTCCGCTTTAAGGTTAAAATACTTGTCTAAGTCAGCCTTCTCCGTACCGGGACTGTATTTAATAAACAAATAAACAACAAGGGCAAGGATCAGTACCAGTCCACCCAGTATCAATGCCCTCTTTATCATCAAAGCACGCCTTCTGGCAGCTCTTCTACTCATCTTTTTCCTCCCAAAATACTCGTAACAATAATCCGTAATATTATAGCAGAAAATAATGATTCACGCAATCTCGATGACTAATAAATACATATAAATCAGGCAGGAATAATTTCCTGCCTGATGTCCGTTTTTATTGTTTACCGATAATAAAAATGTCAACTATGTGTAGCTTATCTTTTTCTTTTTTGCACAAATGAATAAATACCTTTAGAGGTCTATCGTGATATACCATTTTTCATCTATGCCCTGCACCACTCCTTTCTTAAGGAATATTAACGCCCGGCGGAAGTTAAAAATACGGAAATTATAATGATAATTAATTAAGATTGACTATAGATTTTTTAGATGTCTTATTTGTACCTGTAGCTAAATAATTCGTTATCCCATGTCGATACAAATAGTAACAAGAATAAAAAATGAAAAATCTTATATTTGCAGTTTGTAACCGGTGCCGCCACACCAATCAATAATACCCTCCTTTCCTTATTACTGGCGTTTGAGAGTATTATATACTATCTTGGAAATAATTGCAAGCACTTTATCCAATTTTTTCAAATTTTTTTCATTTTATTTTCTTGACTTTCGTATCACGTTAAGCTACGCTGTATTAAGCCTTAAAAATGCTTTACATATTGCAGATAATTGTGTATACTATATTCACCTAGATAGGCTATTGTAAGTCTTTTTTCAGGGATTGGAAGTGATCGTATGAAAATTGAAAAAGTAAATGAGAATCAGATCAGATGCACTTTAACTAAAGCAGATCTTGCAGACAGACAGCTGAAGCTTTCTGAACTTGCATATGGAACAGAGAAGGCAAAGGACCTTTTCCGTGACATGATGCAGCAGGCTGCTTATGAGTTCGGTTTTGAGGCAGAGGACATTCCCCTTATGATAGAGGCCATTCCTCTTTCTTCAGAATGCATTATCCTTATTATCACCAAGGTGGAATACCCAGAAGAGTTAGATACAAGGTTCTCGAAATTTGCACCTTCATCATACGATGAGTCCGATACGGATTATGACGATGCCGATGATGATGGGGCAGATTCTCCGGATTCCGATGTTCTTGACCTCTTCAGGAAGCTCAAGGATACATCATCCGCTTCTAACTCCAAAGAGTTTGTTCCCTTACCGGATGCCTTAAACAAGGCCGCAGCAGGTAACGCCAAGAGCGCAGACCCCGATCCGGCCGGTATTGCCATTATACTTACCAAGCTTTATACCTTTAAAAACCTTGAGACTGTGGCAGATGCAGCCGGTATCCTGAAAGGTTTCTACACCGGGACTAACACCCTTTACCGGGACGGGCGCTCAGATGATTATATCCTTATGATAACCAAGGGCAATCATACTCCCGAGGATTACAATAAGGTATGCAACATCCTTTCCGAGTATTCTTCCTCAAGAAAGAGTTCCGACAGTGTTCTGGCATATATCAATGAGCATTGTGAAGTGATTCTGAAGAATAACGCATTACAGACTATGGCAGAATTAGATTAGTTTAAGTATATAAAAAGAACGGTGGCCACCACCGTTCTTTTTTTGTCTTATTTGCTAAGATATGCATTAAGCTCATTTGTAACAACATCGGGATTAAGTCCGTGAACCAACGCTGCCTCTTCAAGGCTCTCGCCCTGAGCCGAAGGGCATCCTACGCAGTGCATTCCTGCCTCCATAAGAACTCCGATTAATCCCTCGTCAAGTCTGATAATATCAGAAATGATCATATCCTTTGATACCTGCATGTTTTGTTCCTCCTTTCAATACCGTATATAACCAAGCCTCTGGGGCCTCATCGCGAATATAAACGGGTCCGCAGCAATCGCGAACCCGTTAACATATATCTTATTGACAATGTACTTTATTAGCCTTCCTTAATAGCATCGTTCGGGCAAGCATCTGCACATGTTCCGCAATCTGCACAATCATCAGCATTGATAGAATACTTGTCTGCACCCTCGCTGATAGCGCCTACCGGACACTCATCGATACATGTTCCACAGCATACACATTCGTCTGTAATAACATAAGCCATAATTAAAATCCTCCTTGTTTAAACATTGTTATTTCCAACTAACGATATTCTAATATAATTATTCAAATAAAACAAGCATTATTTTCAAGCTTTATCAATGTTTAAGAAACGTGTAAAATCCGGATTCCATGCCAGCTCTGCCGTTCCTATGGGGCCGTTCCTCTGCTTGGCAATGATAATCTCGGCAATGTTGCGCTTCTCTTCATTCTCAGGATGGTAATAATCCTCTCTGTAAATAAACATTACCACGTCGGCATCCTGTTCGATGGAGCCGGACTCACGCAGGTCCGAAAGCATGGGCCTGTGGTTTGGACGCTGTTCTACCGCTCTGGAAAGCTGGGACAGGGCCACTACAGGCACATCAAGTTCCCTGGCCAGGGCCTTTAAGGAACGGGATATCTCCGAAACTTCCTGCTGCCTTCCCTCGGATCTTCCCTTGGAAGTCATCAGCTGAAGGTAATCGATGATAACCAGCTTTATGTTGTGCTCCAGCTTATGTCTCCTGCATTTGGAACGAAGCTCTCCCACTGTAATACCGGGAGTATCATCTATGAAAATAGGTGAACTTCCTACCGTATCGGCGCCTTCTCCTATACGGTTCCATTCATCCTCAGTCAGCCTTCCTGTTCTGATATTCTGGGAATTAACCTTGGATTCCAGGGAAAGGAGTCTGTTAAAGAGCTGCCCCTGAGACATCTCCAGACTGAATATCAGTACCGGCATCTTCTGGGAAACGGCCACATGCTGGGCTATATTAAGTACAAATGCGGTCTTACCCATGGAAGGTCTGGCAGCCACAAGGACAAAATCCGAAGGCTGCAGTCCGGCGGTCATGTAGTCCAAGGCATAAAAACCCGTGGGCACACCGGTGATGCCCCCCTTATTCTTGGCAGCCTGGGCGATACGCCGCAGCTGCTCCACTGCTATCTCATTTATGGGAGTATAATCCGAAGGAGAGTTGTTCTGAAGAATATCAAACATATCCTTCTCAGCGCTCTCTAATATCTGATCTATGCCGGAATCCGCGCGATAGCAGGTATTGGCAATACCTTCAGTAGTTCTGATCAGCTTGCGCAGGGTGGACTTTTCCTTAACTATCCCCGCGTAAAACTCGATATTGGATGCTGTCTCGGTATTACGGAGCAGTTCTCTTACGTATTCCAGATTACTGATCTCCGAAGGAGCATTCTTCTCCTTAAGCCGGTCCTGAAGAACCACCAGGTCCGCCGGCTTACCCTCGTTGCAAAGCTCCACCAGGGCTTCAAATATGAGTCCGAACTGCTTTTGATAGAAATCTTCCGGTGTCAGAATCTCCGATGCCGCTATAATGGCCTCTCTGTCCATGATCATGGAGCCTATAACAGCCTGTTCCGCTTCAGTCGAATTGGGCATAACTCTTTTTAAAAGTTGCTCTTCCATATATACGGTCCTCTTTAAACTGTTTAAGCTTCGATCACATTTACCCGAAGTACTGCTGAAACCTTGGGATGCAGCTTAATAGTTACATCATGGTATCCCAGAGTCTTAATAGCCTCGTCCATCTGCATCTTCTTCTTATCCAGCTCAAGTCCCAGCTGGTCCGAAGCTGCCTTGGCAACTTCCTTGGAGGATACGGATCCGAACACCTTGCCGCCCTCTCCGGATTTAACACTGACTTTAACCACTTTGCCTTCCAGCTCCTTTGCAAGAGCCTTTGCAGCCTCAAAATTCTCCTGAGCCACCTTTTCTTCGTGCTGCTTCTGCAGCTTCAGGTCGTTCATATTCCTGCCGTTGGCTTCCAGAGCCAGTTTGCCCGGTATCAGCTTATTCTTAGCATAACCGTCACTGACACTGACTATCTCACCTTTTTTTCCTAATGACTTAACGTCTTCTATCAATATAACTTTCAAACTTATGCCTCTCCCTCCCGGATCATCTCGTCTATTAATTCTTTGATCCGCACTTTAACCTCTTCCATGGTGCTGTTGGCTACCTGAGCTCCGGCAGTATTGCCGTGTCCGCCGCCTCCTAATCTCTCCATCAGCTTGGAAACATTAATCTCGTCCATGGATCTGGCACTGATATATATAATACCGTTATGTTCGGTAATAACAACCGACGCCTTAACTCCGATAATGTTAAGCAATTCATTAGCCGATTGGGCTGCGATAATGGTGGGGCTGTCCACCTGCTCCGGATCACACACCGATATGGCAAATCCCTTATAAAGCTCCGCCTTTCTCACAACTTCAGCCTTTGCCTTGTATGCGGAGAAATCATTTCTGAACATCTTACGAACCCTGTTAACGTCTGCGCCGCATCTTCGCAGGTATGCTGCCGCTTCAAAGGTTCGTACTCCTGCCTTACTGGTGAAGTTATTGGTATCTATCACAATTCCGGCATAGAGACAGTCTGCCTCATGATTCTTCAATTTGATGGACTCGTCAAAGTACTGAAGGATCTCTGCCACCATCTCACATGTGGAGGAAGCGTAGGCCTCCACATAGTAAAGCACCGGATTCTCTATGGCTTCCTCGCTCTGTCTGTGGTGATCTAAGACAACCACCGTCTTGGTCATGGACAGAATCTCGGAGCACTCGCAATAACTGGGTTTATTAACATCAACCACTACCACTGCCGTATTATTATCCACATTTTCAACGGCCTCTAAACTGGTATAGAACATATCATCGGGATAGCCATCCTGACCCATGAACTTCTCAATCATGGATCTGACAGAGGTGGTAATCTCATTTATAACGATATGGGCCGGCTTGTTTAATACTTCACAGGCCTTGTATACACCTATTGCTGCGCCGAAGGAATCCACATCCGATATCTTGTGGCCCATAATCACCACATTATCCTTGGACTGAATAATCTCCCGCAGGGCATGGGCCTTGACACGGGCTTTAACACGGGTGTTCTTCTCCACTGTCTTAGCCGAACCGCCGTAGTACTGGATCTTATTAGGTTCCTTAACTACAGCCTGATCCCCGCCGCGGCCCAGAGCCAGTTCCATGGCCAGTCTGGCGTATTCCATGGTGGCCACGTATCCGTCGGGATTACAGCCTATACCTATACTTAAGGTGACGTCTATATCATTGCCCGCATTAATGGAGTGAACCTCCTGGAGGAGAGAAAACTTGTCCTCCTGCATCTTGGGCAGATATTTTCTCTTGAAAATTATGTAATACTTGTCTTTCTCTATCCTTCTTGCGACACCGTCCACATTCTCCAGATATTTGTTAATCCTTCGGTCTATCAGAGCCACAAGCATGGACCGTTTAACAGTCTCTACGGCTTCTACCACTTCATCGTAATTATCGATGTAAATGAGTCCCGCTACAAGCTGGGTATCCTCCAGTGCCTTAATATAACCGTGGAGCTTGGTCTCGTCTATCAGATAAATCCCGTAAAGATATCCGTTAAATATAATGTCATCCCCGGTCTTGATCTGCTCCGCAAATTCTCCGAAATCAAACCTCTTAATCTGGATGCGGAATACCCGCTCATCAACTTCCGTAATGGCATCATAAGACTCATCAAGTTTATCCAAAACGTCTCTGGTAATAGAAGGAATAACCACTGAAATGGGCTTATTGAAGTCATCTCCCACCTGCATGCAGTCCTTAAACGCATCGTTCATCCAGATGACCTGTCCCGATTCATCCAGCATGGCATAAGGAATGATATGCTCCTGTATAAGTCTTTTCTGAATCTGGTAATACTCTGTGGCGAAATCCACGAACTGCTGAAGAACCTTCTTTTTCTCCGTCACATAAGAGCAAATAAAGATGGCAATATAGATCGCTAAAGTTGCCAGAATAACAAAACCTGCATTAACGTTAATAACGAATACAAAAATATCAGCGCATGCAAGAAGCGCGCCAAATATTACTGCAATGACAAGAAGTGTATGTAAGTGCCCGAGCAGGTTTTTTCTCTTGTTCATAGTCTCCTCCAAAAGGGAATGGTCATTCACGATTCCCTCGGATAGTATACCACTATTCTTTTATTTTTTAAAGTTAAATCGAGCAGGGAAAACTTCCCTGCCCGATGATAATTCTTATTCTACTGTATAAGGCATAAGTGCGATATGTCTGGCTCTCTTAACTGCTACAGTAAGAGCTCTCTGATGCTTAGCACAGTTACCTGTGATACGGCGGGGAAGAATCTTTCCTCTCTCAGATACATATCTCTTTAACTTATTAACGTCCTTGTAGTCGATAGCGTCTTCTTTACCGCAGAATACGCAAACCTTCTTTCTTCTGTGACCTCCTCTTCTCTTCATGGGAGAATCAGGTCTGTCTGTTTTATTAAAAGCCATTTTAAAAACCTCCTTAAACTAGTAAGAGATTAATTAAAGGGAAGCTCCTCATCTATTCCGTCGGGAATATTCATAAATCCGTCCCCTGCTGCAGCGCCGGGATCAGGTCTGCCGGCGGGTGCTCCGCCACCTGTGCTTCCTGCATTCTTGCTCTCAGCAAACTCAATCTCTTCCGCAATTATCTGGACGCTGTAAACCTTCTGTCCTTCCTTATTGGTATAGTTATCGTTCTGAATTCTTCCCACAAGGAGGATCTTGGTCCCCTGCTTTAAATAACGATCTACAAAATCAGCCTGCTTGCCAAAAGCCGTACAGTTGAAAAAGTCTGTCTCTTTCTCTCCGTTTCTCTGGAATCTGCGGTCAACGGCTAATGAAAACTTGGCTATATTCAGTGCATTATCGCCCTGTGAAACTCTCATCTCAGGGTCTCTGGTTAAACGTCCCATTAAAACTACTTTGTTCATATTATCTATCTCTCTTTCTTGTCTCTAAGCGTCTGCTCTGACAATAAGATATCTGATGACATTATCTGTAATACGAACTCTCTTCTCTAACTCTGCCGGGCAGTCTGTGTTAGCATCAAACTGAATGAAGTAGTAGAAGCCCTCTCTCATCTTCTGGATCTCATAAGCGAGTCTCTTCTTACCCCACTCGTCAACATTGGTAATAGATCCGCCGAAACGTGTAATAAGATCTTTAACCTTCTCCAATGTTGCTGCACGGGCATCATCTTCAATCTTGGCAGTCAGAACAAGTGCTAATTCATATTTGTTCATATTGCTTTACCTCCTTCTGGTCTCTGGCCCCCGGTCCTGCCGGGAACAAGGATTATAGTATATCACGAGCACTCATTATAGCATAGCGGATACTATAAAGCAACATTTTTTTCTAGTGACGCTTACATAATATTTTCCTTTTAAATCTTAAGTGAGCCCAGAACTTCGCCGATGCTTCCTGAGATGCACAGGTTGGCGTATTTGTCCCGGGATGTGGGGGCTTTGTTTATAACAACCAGTTTGTTGCCCCTGTAGTAATCAATAAGTCCTGCTGCCGGGTAAACCACAAGGGATGTTCCGCCGATGATGAGCATGTCTGCTTCGCTTATGAACTTGACGGATTCCTGGAGCACATTGTTGTCCAGGCCTTCTTCATATAATACTACATCGGGTTTAATGTTGCCGCCGCACTCGCAGGTGGGAACACCTTTATAATTAAGCATAAACTCCGCATCGTAAAGCTTATGGCATGAGCGGCAATAATTCCTGTGGACAGAACCGTGAAGTTCCAATACCTTCTTGCTGCCTGCTGCCTGATGGAGTCCGTCAATATTCTGAGTGATAACGGCTTTAAGCTTACCGGCCTGCTCCAGCTGGGCAAGGGCTATATGTGCTTTATTGGGTTTCTTATCCAGACACAGCATCTTATCACGGTAAAAACGGTAGAACTCCTCCGTTTTATTCATGTAAAATGTGTGGCTAAGAATCGTCTCCGGCGGATAGTCGTACTTTTGGTTATACAATCCGTCTACGCTTCGAAAGTCCGGAATGCCGCTTTCGGTGGAGACGCCGGCGCCTCCGAAGAATACGATGTTGTCGCTGCCGTCAATGAGCTCCTGAAGTCTTTCGATATCTCCCATAATAATACCCCCCTCGTATAAGTGACGCTTACTATCTACCAATAAAAGGCACCCTACAGGGTGCCTTCCGCTTGCGGGGACAGGATTTGAACCTGTAACCTCCGGGTTATGAGCCCGACGAGCTTCCGGATTGCTCTACCCCGCGCTATGTGCATCATTCGGACGAAGTCCGGATGATGTGCCAAGTAACATGCGCAGCATGTTACAGAACGCTTCACTCATTATAGACCCTGATGCAGGAAAAGTCAAATCCGGCACAGTTAACTGCTTCCCTTCTATTGACTTTTATATGGATAATCTTTTGTATAGTGGCTCCGGCCGTCTTTTGTGACAAATACCGCATGTACCCCGTGACTCTCGGCGAACTTCATCCCTTCTTCCAGTCCCAGGGCAAAACAACTGGTGCTTAGTGCATCCCCTTCTACAGATGTCTTGGAAATGATGGTCACTGCCACCAGATCGTTCTCGTAAGGATAGCCTTTGGCGGGATCCAGGATATGATGGTAGGTCTTCCCCCCTTCAGTGAAGTTGCGCTCGTAAGTCCCGGAAGTCACCACTGACAGGTCCGATGCCTTGACTACCTCTTTATATTCATTCCGGCTCCCCAGCGGATCCTGCAACCCTACGGCAAAGTCACTGCCGTCAGGTTTACTTCCGACTAAAAGTACATTTCCCCCAAGGTTTATCAGAGCGCTTTTAACGCCCTTGCCCAGAAGGTATTCCTTAACCTTGTCTGCTATATAGCCTTTGGCTATGGCTCCTAAGTCAACTCCGGAAGCAGAATCCGGCAATGTGACGTGGTTTCCTTCTATAACTATCTTCGAATAATCCAGGTGACCTAAAGCTTCTTTTATGTCATTATCCGCCGGTACTTTGGGGGTGGCAGAGCTGAAATTCCACAGGGAAGTCAGCGGCTCAATAGCTATATTGAACTTTCCTCCTGTCTCCCTCGAATACTCTATCCCCCTCTTTAAGAGCTCCAAAGTTTCATCCGATACATCTGCGGATCCCTTTTCGTTAAGGGTATATATCTCACTCTTCTTATCCGTCCTGCTCAACATCCGGTCATAGCCGTATATCAGTTCAAAACACCCGTCCACCAGGCTCTTATCCTCTGAGTCGTAGATGCTGATGGTAATGGATGTGTTAAGAGCTTCCGTGGTGCCTGACAAAGGAACGGCAGAAGCAGCTGTTCCTACACTTGTTCTGCTGCTTGTGGTGGCACAGGCTCCGCACAGCAGAAAGAATAAAGCTGTCATCAGGGTAACTGTCTTTTTCTTCATTTTCTATCCTCAATCTTCACTTTGGGAAGTCTTTTTATAATCTCGGCGGCAAGTATACCTATTACAACACCGGCAACAAGTCCGGATATAATAAGGACAGGCAGGTAATAGATAAGGCTCTGTGTCTCTAAGACGATCATTGCCACTATAATCTGACCCACATTGTGGAAGACGCCCCCGGCCACACTTACTCCCATGGTAGAGAACTTATTTGTCTTCTTAACTATAACCATTATCAGAAGCGAGAGAACTCCTCCTGCCAGAGAGTAGACCATGGCTGCCGTACTGCCGAATGTGATTCCCGACAGGACTATCCTGATAAAGGATATAACCGCTGCTTCCCTGATGCCGAAAAGGTAGAGAGATACTATCACCACCAGATTGGCAAGACCCAGCTTGACTCCGGGGATGCCAAGATTAATGGGAAAGAGGGACTCTACATATGAAAAAATAAATGCCAGGGCTACCAAAAGCCCATAATAAGCAATCTTTCTATTCATTCTAGTTCGTTACAGTATCAACGGGGCTTTCTTCTCCGTCAACAACGGATACCACCACTTTATTAGGGAGGCATACGATCTGTTCTCCTTTAAGAGATATATCTTTCTGATGAACACACAGAAGATCGGGGCATCCGGCATCCACTACGGAAGCAGACCCGCCCTTTATGGTAAGGATATTGTATTTCTTATCGTTTATATCAGCAGGGACTTCTGCAGATGAGAGCTTTCTTATGGCCTCCCCTTCCCGGATCAAAAATACGCCTTCCTCTGCCAGACTGAGTCTGGAGTATTCCTTTCCGTTAACAGTAATAAGGAGGGTACCTCCGGACCCCATATTGGCCAGTCGGTATCCGCCATAGATCAGCAAGGCCGCAAGAAGTATAACCCCTATTAATATATAGTCATTTTTCCCGGTTTTCATACATACTAATTCCAGGGGCGTTCCTTCCCCGTCCATCCCTTCTTTTTCCAATAGAGCTTGTCGGTAGAGCTAAGGCCGCCGACTGCCCTCATTATGCTAAATAAACCTTTAGTCTTCGGGCCAGGAGTAATATGGCCTGCAGAGTCTCTTATGGTCTTAGCAAGGGCTGTGGTCTTCCGCTCAATATCTCTTCTTTTCTTTTCGCTAACGGTATCCCATTTGGTGGCCCTTACATTACACCCGTACTTATAAATCTTGCCCACGCCCCATTGAAACAGGCTGTCAGCCATGTCCTTATTTGTGGACTTGGTACCGCCGCCTGCTGCAGTGCTTATGCAGACTCCCTGTTTGGAAAACATACTTTCTGCGGGTCTGTGGACCATCCACCGAAATCCCAGATGATCTAAGAAGGCCTTCATTGGACCTGTTACGTGATAGATGTAAACCGGGCTGGCCAGGATTATAACATCCGCCTGATCCAGCGCATCCACTATGGGAGATAGTTTTTCATGATGTGGACATTTATCCTCAGACTCCATAAAGCATCTGGTACATCCCAAACAGAATTCTCCGAAATCCCTGGGGAGAAAGAACTCAACTATGTCAAATCCTATCTTCTCTGCCAGAATCCTGGCGATATGATAAGTTGAACCCTTATGACTCTGTCCATGAATTATTACTGTCTTCATCTGACTCCACCTCTCTAAAAAAGTATTATACCCTATTTTGACGAATCATGGTTAAGGAAAATCATATTACTGCCGATATAAATATCAGATACGCAGGAGTATGTCTTCCCGGGAACGGTCAGTTTCCGGGAAACCCATCGGTAAAGGGATTTACCGACACATCGGAAAGGAGTCCGGATTATGAAAATCACAAACAGTTCTATCGCTATGGCCTCAAGCCATCAGGAGCATTCCTATACCTATAGGGAAGCCATGAGCATGGAGGCCCGCAAATCAGACGACGCTTTAGGCGTTATTCTTTCACTGAGTTCCCGGGAAGAGGGAAAAACCGCAAAAGAGGCCATGCTCGATTACAAAAAGGAGCAGGAAGAGGCTGCAGAAAAGAGGAAACAGGAAAATGAAGCCCGTTCCCTCCAGCATTTTGCCGAGCAAATGAGACTGAATAATGAACGTAACAGGTTCGATCCCGTGGAGATCGATGACAAGATCAAGATGCTCCGCAAGATGTTAGCTGCCCTTAGAGGAGAAGAATATAAGGAAGAGGACGGATGCAAGCCCGAGCTAAAAGGAAATACTCTGGATATGCGCTCAGCCCGGTATAGAGAATCCTCATCTGCATCATTTTCCGTAAGTGCCGCTGCGGTAATTAATATAACTTCCGGCGGGGGAGCTGCAGCCGGGTCCGGAACAACCTGGCAGAAGATCACCGCTGTTTCCGGATTTACCAGTGAGTCCGAAAGCACCAGCTTTGCCGCTACCGGTAAGGTAAATACCGCAGACGGCAGAAGCATTGACTTTAACATGGAATTATCCATGTCCCGGGCCTTTGTGGAACAGTTTGATTTCCTGGAGGTTACGGAGTATATCAAGACGGATCCCCTGGTTATAAACCTAGATTCTAATCTTGCATCCGTCAGTGACCAGAAATTCTATTTTGACTTGGATTCAGACGGTAAGGCCGAGAAGATCTCCTTCGCGGGAGAAGGCTCCGGTTTCCTTGCCCTGGACAAGAATAATGACGGTAAGGTAAATAACGGCTCTGAACTTTTCGGAACCAAAAGTGGGGACGGATTTAAAGACCTGGCAGCCTATGACTTAGACCGCAACGGCTGGATCGATGAAAATGATGATATCTTTAATAAGCTGAAGGTATGGTATAAGGACGAGGGGGGAAATGACCACCTCATAGATTTAAAAGAGGCCGATGTGGGAGCCATCTATCTAAGAAATGCCGACACCCAGTTCTCTCTTAAGGATGATGATCACAAACTTAATGCCGAGATCAAGAAAACCGGTATCTATCTCAAGGAAAGCACCGGTAAGGTGGGAACCTTAAACCACTTAGATCTGGCAATATAAAAGAAGGAGACAGGGGACGGTTCTCTGTCTCCTTCTTGAAACCCTTGACATTACTGGATATCGTAAAGGAGACAGAGAACCGTCCCCTGTCTCCTGGTATAAAAAATACGGGGTTAGTGAACCACTAACCCCGTCTTCAATTATGCTTTACGCGATGGTGATTACCTTCTGCGGGCACTTCTCAGCGCACTTACCGCAGCGTGTACATTTGCTCTGGTCGATGTGAGCAATGTTGTTCTCAACTGTAATAGCTGCGGACTCGCAGACCTTTGTACAAGCCTTACATGCGATACATCCTGCATCGCAGGCAGCCTTAACAGTCTTACCCTTATCCAATGAAGAGCACTGTACAATGCTTGTAGCTCCCACGGGAACAAGTTCAATGAGCTTGTTGGGACAGGTTGCAACGCATTTGCCGCAGGCAACGCATTTTTCCTTGTCTACAACCGCTACACCGTTAACAATGTGGATCGCATCAAACTGGCAGGCCTTAACGCAGCTTCCGAATCCCATACAACCGTAAGAACAAAGCTTAGGTCCTTTTCCGGGAGCGACAGCTGCCTTACGGCAATCCTGTAATCCATAGTAATCATACTTCTGATTAGCCTTATCACAGGTACCTGCGCACTTAACGAAGGCGACTTTTCTCTCACCTTCTTCAGCGGCAACACCCATAACCTCGGCGATCTTGGCAGCTCCTGCAGGTCCTGCAACGGGACATCCGTTAACAGGGGCCTCTCCTGCTGCAATAGCCTTTGCCAGAGAATCACATCCGGCAAAACCGCATCCGCCGCAGTTATTACCCGGCAAACACTCTCTAACCCTAACTTCCTTCTCGTCAATCTCTACAGCAAACTTCTTCCCGGCAACACCAAGAAGGAGTCCGATGATAAGACCTGTTAAGCCGACTACAAGACCGACGATAACAACACTTGTAAAATTCATAATCTTCTCTCCTTACTTGAATTGAATTCCCGAGAATCCCATAAAGGCTATGGACATGAGTCCGGCTGTAATAAGCACGATAGGCATACCCTTAAAGGAATGTGGTACATCATTGTTCTCGATTTTCTCACGGATACCTGCCAGGATCGTAATGGAAATGGTGAATCCTACTGCAGTACCAAATCCGCTGATAAGTGACTCGATGAAATTGTACTCCTTCTGAACATTAATGAGTGCAACACCGAGAACCGCACAGTTAGTTGTGATCAGGGGAAGGTATACACCCAGTGCCTGATAGAGGCTGGGGATAGACTTCTTTAAGATCATCTCAACCAGCTGAACGAGAGCCGCGATAACAAGGATAAATACGATAGTCTGTAAATATGTGATGTTAAGCGGTGTAAGTATAAATGAATAGATAAGCCATGTAATGGCAGATGCCACGGTGATAACGAATATAACCGCTGCACCCATACCGATAGCCGTATCAACCTTCTTGGAAACTCCAAGGAAAGGACAAAGTCCAAGGAACTGGCATAATACGACGTTACTTATTAATGAAGTAGATATTAAGATAACTAATAATTCCATCCTTACGCCCTCCTTTACTCAGTCTTTTCCGCATTATTCGCTTCGGCAGCCTTAGCTGCTGCTGCCGCTTCAGCCTTAGCCTTCTTTTCAGCCTCTTTCTGAGCTAAAAATGCTGCCTTGGCTTCCGCTAATTTACCATGGTTCTCAGAACAAATCTTGTCCGCACAGTTGAAGCAGTTACCGCCGCAGGCGATAGCGTCACCCTGAGGAACATTTGTTGCGCTGGGAGCTTTAAACTTGTTCTGCAGTGCTGTAAGAACGGAAAGCACAAGGAATGCCCCCGGTGCAAGAACAAGTATTGATATAGGCTCATATCCGAGATGCTTCAAAACATCTACACCGAATACAGTACCTGCTCCGAAGAACTCTCTGACTGCTGCGATAATAGTAAGAGCGCAGGTAAATCCAAGGCCCATACCGATACCGTCACACATACTTGCGATAACACCGTTCTTTGAAGCAAAACTCTCTGCACGTCCTAAGATAATACAGTTTACAACGATAAGCGGAATGTAAAGTCCGAGGGCTGCATAGAGGCTCGGAACATAGGCCTGAAGTAAGAACTGTACTATAGTTACGAAAGATGCAACGACAACTATGTAAGCAGGCATTCTGACAGTGTCAGGAATAATCTTACGCAGTGCCGAGATCATAACATTTGAAAGAACAAGAACAACCGTAGTTGAAAGTCCCATTCCCAAACCATTCATAGCTGCTGTGGTAACCGCCATGGTGGGGCACATACCCAGCATAAGTACAAAGGTGGGGTTTTCTTTGATGAGACCGTTGAATATGTATTTAAAATTACTTTCTTTCATCTTCTATCCCCTCCTTTACTTAGATAATTCTTCAGCAAACTTTAACCCGGCGTTAACAGCCTTGGTTATAGCCTTAGAAGTAATAGTTGCACCGCTGATGGCATCGACCTGTGTCTCGGAAGCTCCGCCGCCCTTAACTACTTCCATGTTAGGACCGTGTTTGCCCGGGAACTGTGCCTGCCATTCCGGCTCTTTACACTTTGCACCAAGACCTGCAGTCTCGCTTGCTTCCAAAACTGAAAGTCCCGTTATGGTCCCGTCGGTCTTAACACCCATGGAAAGAGTGATGGCTCCGCCGTAACCTTCCTTTGCTGTAAGAGACATAACGTATCCGGATACAGAACCGTCGCTTCCCTTAGCTGCAAGAACTTCATCAACGGTAGCTCCGTCGTAAGTCTTGCCAAGCTCATTAACCTTAGCTGTCACTTTATCATCCGCAGAGAATGAGGCATCTGCAAATACTGCTGCATATGCTTCCTGTTTGGACTTCTCCTGACCCTGTGCTATAGGATCCTTTGTTACTTCATATACAAGACCCAGGGCAACACCGGAGACTAAAGTAATGGCAAGTAAAACCAATGCATCTTTAATGATTTTATTTTTCATTCTTTACAGCCTCCTTTCCGAATGCCTTAGGCATAGTAAATCTCTCGATAAGCGGAACTAAGAGGTTGGTGATAATGATAGCGTATGAAACGCCCTCTGCAGAACCGCCGAAGAGTCGAAAGATTCCCGTAAGCAGTCCTATGATAATTCCGAATACGATCTGTCCTAAGGGAGTAATGGGGCTTGTAACATAGTCGGTTGCCATGAAAAATGCGCCCGCGATAAGTCCGCCGCCACAGAGGTGTGCCAGCAGATAATTCATATCACCTATATGTCCGCCGAATAATCCCACGAATACAAGGGTTGTAACAATAAATGCCACAGGGATGCGAAGGGAGATAATCTTCTTTGCCACAAGATAAATAGCTCCGATAAGTATGGCAACAACAGATGTCTCACCGATAGTACCTGATGTGGTACCGATAAACATCTTAAATACATCTACTGTAGCACCGGCTTTCAGTGCTGTAAGAGGAGTTGCAGTAGCAACCGCATCTACTCCCGTAGAAACTCCTGCAAATTCTGCCGGGAAAGCTGTCATCCTTGCCGCAAATGAAATAACAAGGAAACATCTGGCTCCCAGTGCAGGGTTCATAAAGTTCTGTCCCAGTCCGCCGTATACCATCTTAACAACAAGAATCGCGAAAATGCTGCCCAAAGCTGCGATCCAGTACGGCAATGTGGCCGGGAGGTTAAGGGCTAAGATAAGTCCTGTTACAACGGCTGAAAAATCGCCGATGGTAATAGGTTTCTTCATTAACTTTTCATATATATACTCAGTGGCTACACAAAATACAACACATACCAGAATAAGTATAAATGCATCCATTCCATATCTGTACCTGCTGAAGTTCCAGATACCGAATATCAGTGTAGGCGCTAACGCAATTGCCACGTCCCTCATAATCGAAGCTGTCGTTACATTGCTTCTGACATGGGGTGCAGCTGATACGTTCATTAAATTACTCAACTTATAACACCTCTTTCCTTCGATTATTTAGCCGCTGCTGCTGCAGCCTTTGCCCTTCTGGCTGCCGCAACGCTGGCACGTGACTGCTTGAATGCCTGAGTAAGTCTCTTCTTAGCCGGACATACATATGTACAGCTTCCGCATTCGAAGCATTCCATTCCTTCAAGTTTCTCAAATGTCTCATCATCAAAACGTTCTGCCGCTTCTGCCATCTTCTGGGGAATAAGATTACTGGGGCAGACTGACACGCAGCGGCCGCATCTGATACAAGCTGTGGGCTCATATTTTGCAACCTCATCCTCTGTAAGTGCCAGCAATGCCGATGACGCTTTGGTAACCGGAACATCGATATCAAAGAGGGCAGCTCCCATCATGGGACCACCGCATATAACCTTAGCCGGGGTAGTCTTAAATCCTCCTACCTCTTCCAGTATCTCTTTGTAGCTCATTCCGGTTCTTACCTGAACATTTGCCGTATTATTAACCGCATCACCTGTAACCGTCAGAGTTCTTCTGATAGAAGGTGTGGATTCACATACAGCCATGTATATGGAGATCATAGTATCCACGTTATTCACAACGCAGCCTGCATCTGCAGGAAGCATGGTGGAATTGATCTTTCTTCCGGTAGTAGCGTAGATAAGCATACGCTCACCACCCTGGGGATACTTGGTCTTCAGTTCACATACCGATATATCGGACTCGCCCGCAACAAGCTCCTTGACCTTCTTTATAGCCTCCGGCTTGTTCTCCTCAATACCGATAATACCCTTAGCCTTGGGGAAGAGACTTAATACAACCTTAAGTCCTCCGATCATAGCCTCGGTCTCTTCAAGCATGAGTCTGTAGTCGGATGTAAGATAGGGCTCACACTCTGCTCCGTTAATGATAACGTAGTCGATGGCGTTATCATCCTTGGGAGTGATCTTAACGTGAGTGGGGAATCCTGCTCCACCCATTCCGATAACTCCTGCTTCTTTTACAATGTTGCGAATCTCCTCCGCAGAAAGCTTTGTATAATCCCTTTTTGCACCCAATCCTTCGATAGGTGTGTAGTTAAAATCGTTCTCGATAATAACTGATTCGGACCTAGCGCCTCCTGTGGTAAGGTGTGGTTCAATTGCTTTAACCGTACCGGATACGGAGCTGCAGATATTTGCGGAAATGAATCCGCCTGCTTCGCCGATCTTCTGTCCCACAAGAACCTGATCGCCTACAGCCACTACAGGCTTAGCAGGTGCGCCCAGGTGCTGTCCCATAGGAAAAACAAGCACTTCTTTTGGTTCGAGCTTCTGTATGGCTTTATCCTCGGATAATTCTTTACCCTCATAAGGATGTGTGCCACCTTTGAATGTACTCAATCCCATTTTTTTCCCCTCTTTCTAAGAATGTATTTAAATTACTGACTGCAACGATGCTATATCGTTACATAAATAACAATCCAACCTCATAGATTCTAATACAAAGACTGCCTAAAATCAAGCAAAAACGTTGTTTTTTATGACTTTTAGGCAGTTTCATTATTAGAAATTTATGCACAATCAATAAGTAAATATAGTAATATATGTAAACATTTACAGAGGTCGTTTTGTGCTCATAGCACAAAAAATCACTTCAAAAATCCACTGACGATCTGAGCCTCTGCTTCTTCCTCGGTAAGGCCAAGGGTCATAAGCTTAATAATCTGCTCCCCGGCTATCTTACCGATAGCAGCCTCGTGGATAAGGCTGGCTTCTAAGTGGTTGGCTGTAAGCTCCGGCACTGCCGTTACACAGCCGTGATCCATAAGGATGGCATCGCATTCTGTGTGGCCGTTGCATTTGTTATTACCGTTAATGCGGGAAACAAATTCCTGCTTGGAATCATCCCTGGCAACGGAACGGCTCATAACATCGGCTCCGCAGCCTTCACCGTTAAGATCCACCACGAAATCCGTCTTGGCGTACTGTCTTCCGTGGGTCATGATCTTCTCCTTGATCACAAGTGTGGCATCATCTGCAAGATCAGCCTTTGTAACTCTGTTAGTGGAATCCACGCCCTTTATCTGGACCGTGTCCATCTCCATATATCCGCCTTCTTCAATATGGACAATGGTCTGGGGATTCATAATCCTGGCCCCGGTTCCTTCTCCGGTTCCGTAGTGCTTCTCCACGTACTTGACGCGGGCATTCTTCCCCACGTGGAAGGTATGCACTCCGTCATGACGGGAGGATTTGTCGCCCCCGTTATGTATGCCGCATCCCGCAACTATAGTAACATCAGCACCTTCACCGATGTAAAAGTCATTGTAGACAAGTTCCTCCAAACCTGTCTGTGCAATAAGCACGGGTATGTGAACGCTCTCATTTTTCGTTCCGGGTTTGATGATAATATCTATCCCGTCTTTATCCTTCTTTGTAACTATGTCAATATTCTCTGTTGTATTCCTTCCGGCGCCCTTACTGTTAACCCTCAGATTATAAGCCCCCTGAGGCACTTCATGAAGGTCGGCAATCTGGGCTAAAAGTTCTTTTTGTATAGCATCCATTATTTACGCTCCCTTCTGACAGTCAGGTGTCGGCTGAAAATATTTGCATGATGCAGAGGATCCTAAAAGCTCGGGTAAGACCTCGTCTCTGGTTCCCACATGAGCTATGCTGCCTCCCGATACTACTACGATCCGATCAGCAATGTTGAGAATACGCTCCTGATGGGAAATGATAACGATGGAACCATGAATCTCATCATGCATTTTCTGAAATACATCTATCAGGTTGTTAAAGCTCCAAAGGTCGATACCGGCCTCCGGCTCATCGAATAAGCTGAGCTTGCTCTTACGGGCGATGATAGTAGCTATCTCTATTCTCTTAAGCTCTCCGCCGGAGAGAGATGCGTTAACCTCACGGTTAATATACTCTCTGGCACACAGACCTACTGCTGAAAGATAATCACAGGCTCCGGATGTGGAGATGTTCTCTCCGGCTGCCAGCTTGATCAGATCCTTAACCGTAATTCCCTTAAAACGGACAGGCTGCTGAAAGGCAAATCCGATACCGGCTCTGGCCCGTTCCGTAATATTCTTATCCGTAATATCCTCTCCGTCGAAAATGAGTCTCCCCGAAGTAGGCTTATTAATCCCTGCTATGACCTTGGCCAGGGTAGACTTACCGCCCCCGTTAGGCCCCGTAATAACCACGAATTCCCGGTCATTAATGGTCAGATTTATGTCCTTGAGAATCTCTTTATCAGTGTTTTCTTCATTAACGCTAAAGCTAATGTCTTTCAACTCCAGCATGCCCAGCCCTCCTTTTTTTCTTAAAGCTATTCACAGGGACTTCACATACATGCGTAATCCGCCTTTTTATATATAATAAGCTGTGAATAGCAACGTTATTGTAGCAAAAAAAATCCCCTCTTGCAAGGTAATACCTGCAAGGGGGGCTTCAAGCCAGTGCCGAGTATCTTCTTCTAACCCTTCCGGAGTAGGATACCTGATTCCTTCCCCGGTCTTTGGCGTGATAGAGTTCAACATCCGCTGCTTCATAGAGCATATTTATATCCATGCCTCTGGGTGCCGCTATGGAAAGTCCTATACTGACTGTAACCACGGGATATGTGGCATTGTGGCTGTGGCGAATGGCCATATTCTCCACATTTCTGCGGATAGTCTCCGCGAATTCCACCATCTCATCTTCCTTGTTCCCCTGGATAAATACCAGGAACTCTTCCCCTCCGATACGGGATACGATATCCGTGGTCCGCTTGGCCGTTCCTCTGATACATTCGGAAACCTGTCTCAGGCACTCGTCTCCCTCAGGGTGACCATATTCGTCATTAAAGGCCTTGAAGTTATCTATATCTATAATCAGTAATGCCACCTTGTTCTCATTTCTCACTACAAAGGGCCAGATGCTTTCCACCTGCCTGTCGAATCCCCTTCGGTTATACAAGCCCGTCAGAGGATCAACAAGGGCATCCTTCGTCATGTCTCCCAGACGATGCTTCATTATAAGAAGCTTAACCCTTACGCTGTAAACATATCTGGACACAAGTCCCAGTACCACACAGATGGCGATATAGGTGAAGAGCTGACCCGGGGGGTCTGCCGATGCTTTTGACATGAAGTAGGCCCATACAAGCTCATTAACAAAAACCACCAGGTATTCCGGATTACTGATCATGGGAACCACTGCAGGAATCAGCACTGCCAGAGCAAATGCCGTGCTCTTGTAATCACCGAAGTCAACTCCCCCTGCCACAAACATCAGGGCATTAAGAGTAAGAAGCCAAAAAGCCCTGCCGAACCATTCCACACCGGGACGGCCTTTTCTGGCTCTGGGTGTAAATGAAGCGGAGAAGATAAAGAAAGCTATAGATGCTGCTTCCATGGAAATAGCGGGAAGAATTACCTGAATATCAAAAATCTCCGCATTGAAAATAAGAAGTGCACATATTAAACATACGGGGATCAATAAGATCAAGAACCCGGATGTTTTTCTTACTATATTTAAATTAGCGTAATTAACCCGTTTTGAAACAGGTTTCTTATTAGACGCCATGTTCCTTTCCCCTTTTGATGGTCTCCATCAGTATAATTTTATCATTAGTACTATGGGCACACAAGGTTTTTTGATAAAAAAATACAATATATAGTTTTTTCGTCCCAAAAGACCACTATATAGGGAAAGAATTCGTCTCTATCGTACAAAGAGCCAGATCAGGGGATTTGCATAGTAAAGTTTACCGAAGAGATCATTTTCTTCAACGGCCCTTAAAATATACAGACCAAAGGTTGTATTGAAGAATACTACAGCCACCAGCATGATGACCCAGATAACGAGAATACCCTCCAGCAATCCCAGCAGACCGCCGGCGGTTTTATTAAGAGTATGAATGACCGGGAGCATGGTCACCACCTTCAGAAGGGAATAGGCAATATGAAGCAGCAGGCTGATAAAGGCATAGGTTATGGCAAAGGCAATTACTTTTAAGATAAGCTCGGCAAGAACACCTCCTACACGAACGGAGATCTCACTGACGGACTCATTTTTAATGTCCTCCATGCCCTCTTTAGCCTTGTCGGCGTATTTCTGGACTATAGACAGCCAGGACTCATTAAGGAGCTGGTCCCCAGCTGCCCCGATCCTCTCGGGTTCTCCGCCTTTGGGGTCGCTGACCAGTTTCTCCGTCAGCTCCGTGGCGACGTACTTTACGCATTTGTCATTGATCTGATGCATAATCGCGGTGTCTTTTATATAGTTACTGACATAGGGGTACACCTGCCATACCAGAAAAACCGTAAGGAAAAATGACGCCAATGAAAAGGCCATCCGCACAAATCCCTTATGGCATCCCAACACAGTGAAACCTGCTACTATTAATACTGCTCCGGCTAAAACCCAGATCGTCTCCATGTTCCTTTCCCCTTAGTTCAGACTGATAAGGCTTTCCGCCTCATTTGTCACCAGAACAAACCGGTCTCTTCCATTAACGGGAGTGATATCTGTCACCCTGCTTTCAAAGGCATAATCAAACCTCACATTCCCCGATAAGGCATAAAGCCTGCATTGTTCATCGTTATAACCCAGAACATTGTCCCCGGAGAAACATATCTTATCAAAAAGCATGTCCGTGCCAAAGGCACTTAAGCGTGAACCCCCGGGCTTATAAACCTCAGTCTTGTATGGCCGGTCTTCTCCCTCTACCGAATAAACCAGTCCAAACTTGTCATTTCCGAAGAAGAGGCTCTCCGGCTGGCCGGGGTACTCTATGGTCTTTTGAAGGGCGGGCTTATCCTTACCCGCGTATACATAGGCCTCCTTGTCTCCCACAGCTACTATACTGTCACTGCCGAAGAACTTTACGTCAGGAATGACCTCATCCTTGTATTCAAATGATGACACTATGCGGTCGATAGCCGTCTCCCCTGCGGAATCGAAATTGTAAAATGCTATATTTGTCTTCATCAGACCCTTTCCAACGAAGAGATATGACATAACCACAAGCCTACCGTCATCGGATACATCGAAGCTTAGGGGATATCCGGTCTTTCCAGGCTGAACCATACCGTCGGCGATAACTTCCCCGTCCTTGTCGTAGTACTTCAGATACCTTCTGTCACTGTCGGCAAGCACCGTGAACACGCCGCCTTTGCCGCTGACCCTGAAATCCTCCAGCATGTATGTAACGGGAATCTTCTTTACAAGGCCGTTGCCGTCGAAGAGGAGGATTTCCTCTCCATGGAGGTCCCCCAAAGCTATATAGTCACCGCAGATGTCCACCATGGGATTCTGCATACTGTAGCCAAAGGACCATGTGCTTTCATATCTGTCATTAAGGCAGGTGATACCGTCATTGCTGTATCGCAATACCTTTCCTTTATATGACCTGTATTTGGCCGTGGCGCCGGCTCCCGTAGTGCTGCTGTTCAGAACCTTGTAGCTGCTGTAACCTCTGTTGAGATAAAAAAATGATCCCGCCAAAACAAGAACAACAATAACAAGGGCAAATATTATGCCCTTGATACCGTGTTTCTCTTTGAAATTGTTAACGTTAGCTACAACATCCTTAGATCGCGCCATATTTCAAATCTTACTTCCAAGCTTTTATCTTCTTGCAGATACTCTCTGAGTCAAGACCGTATTTCTTTATCAGTTCTAAAGCCGGACCGGACTCGCCGAAGGTATCCATAACTCCTATCTTCATAACGGGAGTAGGCAGTTTCTCGCAGAGAGCGTCGCAGACAGCGCTGCCCAATCCACCGATAACGGAGTGTTCTTCAACCGTAACCACCCTGCCTGTCTTCTTGGCAGAAGCAAGGATCAGCTCCTCATCAAGAGGCTTAATGGTGTGAATATTGATAACTTCAGCATCTACGCCCTGCTGTGAAAGAAGCTTTGCAGCTTCCAGGGACTCATTTACGCAAAGGCCCGTAGCCACGATGGTAATATCTTTGCCTTCTTTCAGGAGTACGCCCTTGCCCAGTTCAAATTTATAATCCGGACGGTCATTGATAACCGGCACTGCCAGTCTTCCGAAACGGAGATATACGGGACCCTCATGCAGGTAAGCAGCCTCAACTGCCGCCTTTGCTTCCACGTCGTCGCTGGGATTAACCACAACCATACCGGGGATGGTTCTCATTAAAGCCAGGTCTTCGTTACACTGGTGGGAAGCCCCGTCTTCACCTACGGAGATTCCGGCATGGGTAGCACCGATCTTCACGTTGAGATGGGGGTAACCTATGCTGTTACGAACCTGCTCGAAAGCTCTTCCTGCCGCAAACATGGCAAATGAGCTGGCAAAGGGAACCTTTCCGCTGGTGGAAAGTCCTGCCGCGATACCCATCATGTTACACTCAGCGATACCGCAGTCTATATGTCTCTCGGGAAATGCCTTTTTAAATATTCCCGTCTTGGTAGCTCCGGCCAGGTCTGCATCCAGAACAACCAGATTATCATATTTCTTGCCCAGTTCAGCCAGGGCATTGCCGTAGCTCTCTCTGGTAGCGATCTTCTTTACTTCTGACATAATCTGCTTTCCTCCTCCCTTAATTCTTTCATAGCCTGAGCATATTGCTCATCATTGGGAGCAGTACCGTGCCATGATGCCTGATTCTCCATGAATGATACGCCTTTACCCTTAACACTCTTCATAATGATGGCGGTGGGGTATCCGACGGATGCTCTTGCTGATTTAAAAGCACTTCTTAAGCTGTCAAAATCATGGGCATCTGCCTCAACTACTTTAAATCCGAAGGCTGTGAACTTATCTGTTATGGGATAAGGTGAACAAACGTCTTCGATGGCTCCGTCTATCTGCAGGCCGTTGTTATCCACGATAACCGTCAGGTTATCCAGTTTTCTGGATGCCGCAAACATGGAAGCCTCCCAAACCTGTCCTTCCTGGATCTCGCCATCTCCCAGAAGGGTGTAAACTCTGTGGGACTTATTGTCCATCTTGGCTGCCAGAGCCATACCTACTGCTGCGGATATACCCTGTCCCAGGGAACCGCTGGACATATCCACTCCGGGAATGTGCTTCATGTCGGGATGACCCTGAAGGTAAGATCCCACATGACGCAGTGTCTTTAAGTCTTCTACCGGGAAGTAGCCTCTGTTAGCCAGTGCGGAATATAATCCCGGTGCAGTGTGTCCCTTGGAAAGAACAAAACGGTCTCTGTCCTCTTTCTTAGGATTCTTGGGGTCGATGTTCATTTCCTCAAAATACAGGAAGGTAAATAAATCTGCCGCTGACAGGGATCCGCCGGGATGACCGGACTTGGCGGAATGAACCGCCTCGATTATGCCCTGCCTTACTTTATTGGCAGTAATCTGTAATTCTTTGTTGTCCATTGTACTGTCCTTTCTTTAGTCACCGAATACTTTACGATAATCCTCCTGGAACTTAACGATACCGGCATCTGTAAGAGGATGCTTTGTCATCTGCTCCAGTACGGAGTATGGAACTGTAGCAATATCCGCGCCTGCAAGGGCACAGTCGATAATATGTGTTGTGTTACGGATGCTGGCTGCGATGATCTCAGTCTCGATACCGTGGATCTGGAAGATCTCAGTAATGGTTCTTATCAGGTCAACTCCCGGCATACTGATGTCATCAAGTCTTCCCAGGAAGGGTGATACATATGTAGCGCCTGCTCTGGCAGCCAGAAGAGCCTGATTGGCAGTAAAGATAAGAGTTACGTTTGTAGCGATGCCTTCACTTGAAAGAACCTTAACTGCCTTAAGTCCCTCAACTGTCATAGGGATCTTAACTACCATATTGGGATGGATCTTAGCGATCTCACGTCCTTCTTTTATCATGCCTTCCGCGTCAACGGTAGTTGCCTTAACTTCCCCGCTTATGGGGCCGTCAACTATGGAAGTGATCTCCTTAATAACCTCGTTGAAATCTCTTCCCTCTTTTGCAATAAGGGACGGATTGGTGGTTACGCCGCAAATGATACCCATATCGTTAGCCTTGCGTATATCCTCAACCTTGGCTGTGTCAATAAAAAATCTCATGTCTTTTTCCTCCTGATTATATGTTTAATTAGTTTAGAGTTCTGTTCTTCCTTCCAGGGCCCGAAGAAGAGTGACTTCGTCAATATATTCCAAGTCGCCCCCTACCGGCACTCCGCTGGCTATCCTGCTGACCTTAACCCCTGCGGGTTTAAGAAGTTTGCCTATGTACATGGCCGTGGTCTCTCCCTCCAGGCTGGAGTTGGTGGCGATGATCACCTCTTCCACGTCGGCAGCCGCCACCCTGGCCATAAGCTCCTTAAGCTTAATATCATTGGGCCCGATGCCCAGCATAGGGGAGATGGCTCCGTGAAGTACATGGTATACTCCCTCAAAACGCCCCGTCTTCTCATATGCCGCCAGGTCTCTGGTATTCTCCACCACCATAATGAGATTATGGTTCCTGTTGGGATTAGAGCATATAGGGCAAACATCGTCATCCGTCAGGGTGAAGCATTCCTTGCAGTACTTGACGTTCCTCTTGGCATCTATGATGGACTCGGATAGTTTAACCACATCCTCCTCCGGCATATTTAAAATATGAAATGCCAGCCTCTGCGCCGTCTTAGCCCCAACCCCTGGCAATGATGACAGGGACTGTATCAGTTTGCTTATATGGTTACTGTATATCTCCATTTCCTGAATCCCTTACGAATAAAAGGTAGAAACTCTTACGAGTTTCTTCGATGTCTCAAAGCCGATGGGCACCCCGTTTCGTTAAAACGGGGGCAGAGACATTCCGCCCAGGCCCCCGGTGAGACTTCCCATGGACTTTGCCGAAAATGCATCCACCTGTGAAAATGCTTCATTAACCCCTGCAACTATTAAGTCTTCCAGCATTTCTATATCATCCGGGTCCACAACATCTTCTGAAAGCTTGATGCTCTTAACTACCTTCTTGCCTGATACGGTAACCGTAACCGCGCCGCCTCCTGCAGTAGCCGTGAATTCTTTCTCTTCCAGCTCCTTAGCAGCCTCTTCCATCTGTTTCTGCATCTTCTGGGCCTGTTTCATAAGATTACCCATGTTACCGGGTATTCCGCCTCCCGGAAATCCGCCTCTTTTTCCCATTACTGATTCCTCCTAATTATCTTCTATCTCTATGGGCATGTTAATGCCCTCTATACTGCTTAAATCAATAAGATCTCCGCCGTACTTGGACTTCTCCGTGGCCGCCACCTGAATGTTAACGGCCTTGCCCGTCTGGTCCGCCAATACCTTCTTTATGGTATCAAGGGCGTCCCCGGAATTCAAAAATGTAGCTGCAACGCTGTTATTGGGGACTATTATCAATGTGTCTCCGTTGTAGCTCACATCCGCATTTATTACATACCTGACAAGGGGCTGGGAAAGGTTGCTGCATAAGCTCTTCCATTTGCCCACCATCTGTTGCAGGTCCTCCGGCAGGGCTGCCACCGGAACCCGCTCCTTTTCCTTCTTCACGGGACTTACCGCTTCGGGAGCGTCTTCTGCCGCCGGGGCCGGACGAGCCTGAACCAGGCCCTTCTCAAGTTTCTCCTCTATCTGGGCCACCCTCTTAGCCAGGGAGGCTGAATCCGTCTCCATCTGGGGCTTACAAAGCTTGATCAGGGCCACTTCCAAAACCACTCTCTTCTGTCTGGCATCCTTAATATCCGCCGACAGTTCAGAGAAGACCCTGATAAATCTGACTATATCATTATAATCTGCATTAGCCGCCTGGGCTTTAAGCACCGCCAGATTCTCGGAGGAAAGGTCTATGGAGTCTTCCATCTCCGGGGAAGTCTTGATAAGCAGCAGATTCCGCAGATACCATGTAAATTCATTTACGAAGTTGGACAGTTCCCTGCCCATAAATACTATCTCTTCCACCTTAGCCATAAGGCCTGTGATGTCTCCTGCCAGAACCAGGTCCAGCATCTCCCCGAAAACCGCTGTATCCACAGCCCCCAGGGTATCCAGAACCTTATCATAGGTCAGCTTCTGGCCCATAAAAAAAGCTATGCATCTATCCATAAGGCTTAAGGCGTCTCGCATGGATCCGTCTGCAACTCTGGCAATATACTTTAGGGCCTTGTCCTCGGCATCTATGCTTTCTTTCTTTGCGATCTCCGAAAGCCGGTCGGATATGGTATCGATGGAGATCCTTCTGAAATCATATCTCTGGCACCGGCTCATTACCGTCACGGGAATCTTATGAACCTCTGTGGTGGCAAGAATAAATATAACATATTCCGGAGGTTCCTCCAAGGTCTTTAAAAGTGCATTATAAGCTCCCGCAGAAAGCATGTGGACCTCGTCTATGATATAGACGCGGAATCGCCCTTCTGTGGGAGAGTAATTAACTTCATCCCGTATCTCTCTGATATTATCCACGCCGTTGTTGGAGGCTGCATCTATCTCCACCACGTTCATGGACCGGCCTTCCAGGATAGCCTTGCAGGTCTCGCACTCATTGCAGGGACTGCCGTCTACCGGATGCTCGCAGTTAACGGCTCTGGCAAAAAGCTTGGCAATGGTGGTCTTACCTGTTCCTCTTGTGCCGCAGAAAAGATAGGCATGACCTATACGGTCTGCCTTAATCTGATTCCTTAATGTAGTTACTATATGCTCCTGGCCCTTGACGTCGGAAAACTCTCCGGGCCGAAACTTCCTGTATAATGCAACGTAAGACATACCTTACATCTGCCTCTCCTGACTTCTTAATCCTTTTATACCTTGAAACGGTAACCGACACCCCAGATAGTCTCTATATACTGAGGCTTGGCTGTATTAAGCTCGATCTTCTCACGGATCTTCTTGATATGAACCGTAACCGTAGCAATATCACCGATGGATTCCATATCCCATATTTTACTGAAAAGTTCCTCTTTCGTAAATACATGATTGGGATTCTGTGCAAGGAAAGTAAGAAGGTCAAACTCCTTGGTGGTAAAAGTCTTCTCTTCTCCGTTGACCCAGACCCGGCGGGCGGTCTTGTCTATCTTAATTCCTCTGATCTCTATAATATCATTTGACTGTTTGTTACTGCCGGCTGTAAGGCGGTCAAATCGCGACAGATGGGCCTTAACTCTGGCTACCAGCTCACTGGGACTGAAGGGCTTGGTCATATAATCGTCTGCACCCAGACCCAGTCCGTGAATCTTGTCAATATCGTCCTTCTTGGCGGAAACCATAATGATAGGGGTATTCTTTACCTCCCTTATCTTCTTGCAGATATCAAATCCATCGGTTCCCGGAAGCATAAGGTCAAGGATAAACAGATCAAAGTCCTCCCCCAGAGCACGATTCATACCGGCTGTTCCATCATTTTCGATCTCTACTTCAAAACCGGATAATTCCAAATAATCCTTCTCAAGGTCCGCTATACTCTCTTCATCTTCTACTATCAATATCCTGCTCATCAATAGATACCTCCTGATATTTTCTTAAAACGAAGAACATGGTCGTTCCCTTTTCCTCCTCGCTGGACGCCCATATCTTACCCCCGTGGTCCTCAACTATCTTCTTTACTATGGACAATCCTATGCCCGAACCTCCCTGGGATGAATTACGGGAAGCATCCGTTCTGTAGAACCGGTCGAATATATAAGGAATGTCCTTCTTGGCGATGCCCTTGCCGTTATCTTCTATCTCTACCTGAATAAAATCTCCTACATCCTTAATGCGAATATCTATATGGCCCTTGGCCTTATCGATGTACTTAACGGAATTACCGATAATGTTATGTATAACCCGTGAAAGCTGTTCGGAATCCGCTATAATACGCACATCTGATGCTACATGGTTGGCGTAGGTAAGGTCGATATTCCTTGATTCCAGGTCTAATGACAATTCTTCCGCGCAGTCCCCGAAATACTCGCTGACATTTATCTTATTAAAGGTGTAAGGTATACGGTTGGTGTCTATCTTACAATACAATGTGAGCTCATTTATCAGGGCGTCCATCTCATTAGCCTTATTATAAATTGTCCTGATGTATTTGTCCATTTTCTCCGGAGTGTCCGCTACTCCGTCCATAATTCCTTCCACATAGCCTTTTACGGCGGTTATGGGAGTCTTAAGGTCATGGGATATATTACTGATAAGCTCTTTATTCTCTTTATCGCTCTCAAGTTTCTCGGCGGTGGAGGCTTTAAGTCTGGCCCTCATATCCTCGAAATTGCTGAAGAGTTCACCGATCTCATCCCCGGAATCGTAGTCCAGGGTGAAGTCCAGGTCTCCCTCTTTGATCCTCTGGGTCGCTTCCTTAAGCTTCTGAAGGGGAGTTACTATTCCTTTGTAGATCCACCATGTAAGAAAAAGGCTGGTGAATATAAGCACAAGAACGATGGACATTACTATCTGGAAGCCCAGATTGCGCACTTCGGGAGAAGGGGTCTGGGTAGGTGTTACCAGAAAGATACTCCCCTCTCGGACCCTGGAGTTGGTAAAATCAATCTGCCTTACCAGAACGTCTAATCCTCCGCTGATGTAAAAGCCCAGGTTAGCATCGGTCTGAAGAGGGCCGTAACCCGGCAGGTGCTTAACCAGCAGATCCACGTCATGGTCTGCCCCGTTATAGAGCACCTTATCCCTGTCCCGAACCAGGATAAAAGCATTCTTATATTCAAGTTTCTCATTGGTCTCCTGGAGATACTGTCTGTCTGTAAGACGCTCCGGATCCTCTTTCATTACGCGGACCATATCCTCGTATACGGTTTTTGAATACTGGTCCGGCAGCTGGATGGAGTTGCCTAAGAATACATACTCTGAGGGATCTATACGGTATTTCTGTTCGATATTATTGGTATAGAATCTCATAAGGCCGAATATGGAGGCCGTGGCCAGGAATATAGGCATGAGGATCATTACTAAGAATGATACGATAAGTCTTTTTTGCAGATTCATTGTTTCTCCCCCTACTCATTCGATTATAAACCAAAACGCAGGAATCCGCTATCATATTATTTCTGACCCCCCCTGACCCCTTGACAGATTTTGACATCTCTGTTAATATTGTCTCGTTTAATTGTTCCGTTTCTATTGTTTCATTTCAAAATTACCGTAAGAATCGGCTTTTGTTGCCTAAAATCACAATTATCTCGATTTTAGTCACCAAAACTCGCCAGTTATTCTATTACAAAAGACTATTTTTTGGCTAAATACTAGTTTTTTCTCGATTTAGTCACCATTTCTTGCCGCAAAGACACTTCGTAATAAGCTTGCATCCCTATAAAACGCAAATGTTGGTGCCTAAAATCTCATTTTTCTTCAGTTTAGTCACCAATCGATTATTTTTTTCATATTAAAGGAGGATAATGGAAGAATTATTGAATCATTTGAAAACCAGAATCACCATTCTTGAGCAGGCGATAAAAAGGGCTGAAAAAGACGTCGGTTCTTTCCCCTGCGGCCATCTGCGGGTATCAGCCAGCCGTAATCGATGCCGGTATTATCAATTAACTGAACCCGGCGACCTCGTCGGGAAGTACCTGACAAAAGACCGCTCAGACCTTGCGAAGGCTCTTGCCCAGAAAGACTACAATGAGCAATTCCTCAAAGAGGCGCAAAAGGAGTTAGCAATTCTTCAAAAGACCCTTTCGAAACTAGCCAAGAGCAACGCAGATCTTGTATATCAAAAGCTCTCCCCCGGCCGCAAAAAACTTGTCGACCCATATATCCTTCCTGACGAGATCTACATTGAGGAGTGGCTGTCCGAGCCATTCAAGCCTAACCCATATATGCCGGAGAAGAAGATATATGACACCAAGCGTGGTGATATGGTACGCTCCAAATCAGAAGCAATAATAGCAGATATGCTTTTTGATCTGGGGGTTCCCTACCACTATGAAAAACCAATACGGCTTAAGGGTGGAGCTAAAAGATATCCGGACTTTACACTGCTTAAGGTGGCGGCAAGAGAGGAAGTATATCTGGAACACTTTGGGCTCCTGGATGGTGAAGACTACAGAAATGCTTGTTTGATTAAAATGAGTGAGTATCGGCGGAATGGGATATACCCGGGGAAAAACCTGCTTTTCACCTACGAAACAGCGGACTTCCCCCTGGATATCAAGGGCTTTAGAAAAATGTTGTCAGATCTTCTTATATAATGATTAGTTGCCGACTACAGTAGACTCTTACCTCACATATTCTGCAATGCCGGCGGCGTCAGCCTCTGCCAGCATTCTCAGCAGGTCCCCGTACATGGCGGAGTATCTGAATTCCGGAACGGTGTGATATCCGTGCTCTATTATGATTCCCGGAACGCCAACTGATGCGGCGCCCTTTAGAACCCCGTAATAATCACCATCGTTAGTTACACGTTTACATACGGTACCGGCTATATTAAGACCGTCATTAAATGACTGCGACCAGTCAATGATGTTGTTTGCATCCGCCTCATTAAAATAATCCACCGTCGCCAGCCCTACCTCATTGTAGACCTTGGAAATGTTGGTCCCTATGGCGTTACACATCTTTATGACTTCCGGGGACTTGCAGGCATCGGTATTTGCGATGATAATGGGCTTGTTAATGGCAATGGGCTGAGAGGTCTGGGGAGCCCCGTTGGCATCTTCTCCATTGGCATTGGTGTGGATGGAAATGAAGAGATCTGCGTCAGCGGCGCATTTTCCACGGAGGCTTATATCTCCGCCATCTATCTGTTCATCCTTATATCCGTTGATGGAAATGGAATCACCGGTTCTGGTAAGGTAGGACTCTATGCCGTATTCCTCCTTAAGAATGCGGGACAGTTCCTGCCCTATCTTAAGATTGGCGTCTGCCTCCTCATAATCATAGAGGTTCTCTCCGGTAAGATGGTTAGCCCCATGGTAGTGACCGGGGTCGATGCATACGGTAATCTTCCGGGGAGTGCTATTCCTCCCTGAACCGGAATTGCTGCCACCGGAGGCCGATGAGCCGGGAGCCGATGCCGAGGATGCTCCGGATGAGGGCATGTCCAGTATGGCTCTTGGAGCCTGGGGCTCGGAGTAAGGAACAGCCGCAACGGTGCTTTCGGAAGCCTGGACTGAAGAAGAACTTCCGGAAGATGCCTTTGCGCCTTTCTTGGGAAGAGCGCCACAGGATACAGGGCCGCAAACAAGTCCCAGTATTAACGCAAATATGATTAATTTTTGAAATGATTTCTTCATAACAAATATTCCTTATAACAAGGCTTGAAAGTATCAGTTTATAAAACGTCGGGGGCGATAGGAAAACCGAAATAGGTGTCAGGATAGGGCTCATCCTCCAGAGTAAAATGCCACCACTCACAGTCTATGGGCACAAAACCGCCCTCGCACATAAGCCTGCGAAGGAGCATCCTGTTATCAAACTGTTCTTCGGCAATCCCCTTATAATCAGGATGGGACTTCTCCCCAAAGAAATCAAAGGGGCTTCCCATATCAGCTTCTCTGCCTGTATTCATATCAAAAAGGGTAAGATCAATGGTGCTTCCCCTGCTGTGGCTGGATCTGCCGGCGATGTAGCCCCGGCGGAAGAGCTCAGTCTTCTCCAGATCCGGATAAAAGAAGGGCTTCATACGCTGGTCCAGGTCTTCTAATCCCCACATAACAAAATGCTTAACTGCAGTGGCAGGACGGTAGGCATCGAAGACTTTCAGCCGGTAGCCTAAAAGGTTTGCCTTATTTGCCACCTCTTTAACTGCCCGGGCCGCCTCCTTTGTGATAATGGCAGCGGGCATCTCATATCCGTCGATGCGGTCCCCGATAAAATTGTAAGTTGAAAAATATCGTATCTCCTGAATGATCCCCGGGACGAAGTCAGAAAGCAACACAAAATCCCTTGAATCCATGCAGTAGTCTTTTTCTTTTATGTATTCAATGCTCATTTATCCAACCTCGTTCTTCCTTTTATCCAAGTATACCATAAAACAAACATATAGGAATGTAGAACAGGACCCCTTGGGGACGGGGTTAATGGTTCATTTTGATAGTTACTACATAATAATAAAAAGTATCGAACAAAATGAACCATTAACCCCGTCCCCAAGGGGTCATTTTATGCTGCAAACTATAAATATTTCTTAAGTACGTCTACCTTGTCCAATGCCTCCCAGGGAAGCTTAAGGTCGTTACGGCCGAAATGTCCGTAAGCCGCTGTCTGCTTGTAAATGGGACGGCGAAGGTCAAGCATCTTTATGATGCCTGCCGGACGAAGGTCAAAGTTCTCTCTTATGATCTCAACAAGCTTCTCATTGCTTAACTTGCCTGTGTCGTAAGTATCAACCATGATGGATGTGGGCTGTGCAACACCGATGGCATATGAGAGCTGGATCTCGCAGCGATCAGCCAGGCCGGCAGCTACGATATTCTTTGCAACGTAACGTGCTGCGTAAGCTGCTGAACGGTCAACCTTTGTGCAGTCCTTTCCTGAAAATGCACCGCCGCCGTGACGAGCATATCCGCCGTAGGTGTCTACGATGATCTTACGTCCCGTAAGACCTGAGTCTCCGTTAGGTCCGCCGATTACGAAACGGCCTGTAGGATTGATAAAGAACTTAGTCTTATCATCAATGAGTTCCTTGGGAAGAACTGCATCAAATACGTGTTTCTTAATGTCTGCGTGGATCTGTTCCTGGGTTACGTCCGGGTCATGCTGTGTTGAAAGAACAACCGCCTCAAGTCTGATGGGAGTGCCTTTCTCGTCATATTCTACGGATACCTGAGACTTTCCGTCGGGACGAAGGTAGGGCAGTGTGCCGTTCTTTCTGACTTCTGTCAGTCTTCTGGCAATCTTATGTGCCAGGGAAATGGGATAGGGCATGTACTCCTCTGTCTCATTTGTAGCATATCCGAACATCATACCCTGGTCTCCGGCGCCGATAGCCTCCAGCTGCTCATCACTCATATGGCTCTCTCTTGCCTCTAAAGCCTTATCAACACCCATGGCGATATCGCTTGACTGCTCGTCCAAAGCAACAAGAACGCTGCAGGTATTGGCATCGAAGCCATACTCTGACTTGGTGTAGCCTATCTCCCTGACAGTATCTCTTACGACCTTTTGAATATCAACATATGCCTTTGTTGTTATCTCGCCCATTACAAGAACCATACCCGTTGTGGTACAAGTCTCGCATGCCACACGGCTCATGGGATCCTGCTCTAACATAGCATCGAGGATGGCATCGGAGATCTGGTCGCAGATCTTATCCGGATGTCCCTCAGTTACTGATTCTGAAGTAAAAATTCTTCTTTCCATCTTGACTCCTCCTTATGAATCTTTTCAAATACAGTGAATAAGAAAAGGTCCGCTATAAGCGGACCTGAAATCTTGATACTCAAATCCTCTTATTGTTCGATTACTCGCTCAGGTTGGCACCTTCCTGCATCAGGGGTTGCCGTGACTTCTCAGATCCTCTGTATCTCCATCACTCTGAATAAGAGAAAAATAACAATATAAAATTTTCATATCGCAGATATCGTACATCGAAAAGCCCTGATTGTCAAGGGATTTTACTCAATCTTAAAGGCATTTACAAAGTCTTCTATCTTTGTGGCGGATTCTGCTACGGTCTGGGCGGAATTATCCACGTTCAGACTGCCGTTTGCAACTTCTTCCGCAGATTCAACAACCTTATCAACGGTATCCGTAACCTCAATGGTACTTGCGGACTGTTCCTCGGAAATAGCGGCAACTGACGCAGCTATTTCATTTACGTCGTTCATCATTCCGATCATTTCTTCTACAGTCTGGCCGGTCTCATTAAGATTCTTGAATATCACCGCAAATGTATCGCCTGCCGTGCTTACTGCCTCGGTTCCCTGGGCTATCTCTTCCATGTTCACCTTGGACTTCTGGGACAGGCTGTCGATCTGGGAAGTAATATCGGAAATAATAGCCGCGATCTCAGTGGTAGCCTCGGCGCTTTCATTTGCAAGGTTGCCTATCTCGCTGGCAACAACGGCAAATCCGCGTCCCGCTTCTCCTGCACGGGCTGCCTCGATAGAAGCATTCAGGGACAGGAGGTTGGTCTGGGATGAAATGGAGTTGATCATTTCCACGATGGTATTGATCTTCTTAGCGCTTTCATCCACGCTTATTACCACGTTGTTCATATCCTCCATGGAGTCGGCGACACTGGCCATGCTGACTTTAAGCTGCTCCATGTCACTCTGTCCGTGGTCTGCCTGAACTATAAGGTCCCGCATGGTCTCACTGGTTTCGTTGCCCTTGTTGGTAAGATCTGCAACCGCCCCTGCCAGGGTGGTGGCATTTTCAGCAAGCTCTGTTACGGAATCGGCGATACCGCTCATGGTATCCCGAATAACATTCATGGACCTGCTCTGGGTAACAGCCTGGCTGTTTAAGTTACCGGAAACACTCTGGCTGGATCTGGCTTCATCTGAAAGCTGATTGGTAACAAGCTGCATATTACCCAGGGTGCTCCGCATGCTTTCTACATAGTCTTTGATACAGCCCTGCATCAGGCCGATCTCGTCATTGCCAACATTCTGGATATCAACCGTAAAGTCGCCTCCCGTGATGCGCTGAATGTTATCCGTAAGCTCGGTAACCGGCCTTTTAACATATTTTCCTGTAAGGGTAAGCATAACTATAGTGATTATAACTATTACAGCAACCATGATTACTATACTGATTATCTGGAAGCTGTTCATTTCCTTTAATACTTCATTTTTGTCAACGGATGCCACTATGATCCAGGGTGTTCCGGGAACAGGGGCAACCCCGGCATAATAGACATCGTTTCCGTTCTTTAACTCAGTCACTACCGGTTCATTTGATCCCATGTACCCCTTAACACCGTTCAAAAATGCGTCCGAGGCATGGTCTGAAATCTTGGTTCCCACGAAGCTGGCTTCAGGGAAGGAAAGAATGAAATCATTATGGAAGAGCATGGTGGAGCCCATATCAAGGGGGTGTATCTGGGTTGTGGTTTCAACGATACTGCTGAGATTCAGGTCCACGGCCATAACGCCCTTGCGTCCGTCTTTTAGGGTCACTGCTCTGGAGGCGGTAACCACCAGGGCCTTTGTATCACTGTCTACATAGGGCTCACCCAGAACAAATGCCTTGCTGTCTTTTCCGTCTTTATACCAGTCTCTTTCGGTTATGACATAGTCTGTATCCGGAACCCAGCCGGAAGGATCGATCCAGCTGCCGTCTTCCAGTCCGCCGTATACACCGTTTGGAGTCATGGTGCTAAAGGTCATGGTTGGCTTCAGATAATCAGCCATTTCCTGGGTGCTTCCGAAACTGAGAGTTTCCAGGGTGTTAACATTCTGATTGAAGGCTGAAAGAAGGTTAGTAACCTCCGCCCCGATAGTTGCCGCATTTTTCTCGGAGTCATTCTCCAGGGATTTTTTAGCGGTGTCACTGATTATGCTTCTTGCACGAATGCTTAAGAATGCAATGATGAAAATGATGGAAACGGCTACGATAGGTACCAGAATACGCAGAAGTTTTGCGCTGATACCAACTTTGACTTTCCTTTCGCTGCTGGCATTGTCATAGATTTGCCCTCCGTTGTGAATCAGAACTTGTAGAATCTAGTCGGAATTATAACATAGTAATGGAAGTTTTTCCAGAAAAATCTGAAAATTCCTAAACTTTTAATTTGCCTTTTTTTCCATCCCGGGGTTATTATATATTGTATTGAAAATGATTACTATCTGATCAGACTTTGAAGGAGTAGTTTAATTATGAGTGAGACTAGCGTAAAAAAAGGTCTTGTTCTTGAAGGCGGAGCCATGCGGGGGATGTTCACCTGCGGGGTGCTGGATGTCTTCATGGAAAATGATATTGAATTTGACGGGGCAGCGGGGATCTCGGCCGGAGCCACCTTCGGGTGTAACATCAAATCCAAACAGCCGGGGCGGGCCCTGAGATATAATCTGAAGTACTGCAAGGATTGGAGATATTGCAGTGTCAGGTCCTGGATCCGGACCGGGGATCTCTACGGTGTGGACTTCTGCTATCACGAACTGCCGGATAAGCTGGATGTGTTTGACCGGGAGACCTTTAAGAATAACCCCATGGAATTCTATTTGGCGGCCACGGATGTGGAGACGGGAAGGCCCGTATACCACAAATGCACCGACGGCGGCGACCTGGACCTCCTGTGGATGAGGGCTTCGGCTTCCATGCCGGCGGTTTCTCATTTGGTTGAGATAAAGGGACGTAAGTTTTTAGACGGGGGCATAACAGATGCTGTTCCTTTTAAGTTTATGGAATACAAGGGATATAACAGAAATGTTATAGTGCTGACCCAGCCCGAAGGTTATAGAAAAGAAAAAAGCAAGGCTACGGCCATGTTTGACGTGATGCTGAGAAAATACCCCAATGCGGTGAAGGCAATGCGTCGCAGGCCGCAAATGTATAATAAACAGATGGCGGATATTAAGCTTAGAGAACTTTCAGGGGCTGCCCTGGTAATCCGTCCGCCGGAGTCTCTTGGGATCAGCAGGACGGAAAGCGACCCGGCAGAACTGCAGAGAGTCTATGACCTGGGCCGGGAAGTTGCAGAAACACGATTGTCGGAAATTCAAGATTATCTTAACAAGTAGAAAATACAGAAAACAGACAGGGTACCCTGTCGTATTATCATGCTTTGAAGCCTCGTGAGGGGTTGTCATTTAAACTTTCGTTGAGGCTGTCTCGACCGTAGGTAAGGCCGGCATATACCTTCTGGGAATTCTTCATAAGAGCAGGAGACTTGTCGTTCTTGCTGACCTCGAAGAAGCCGGTCCGGAGGTTATTGATGGAGATGACCGCTCCCTTTAATTCTTCCGGGTCTTCCTTTGCCTGGGCTGCTGCCAGACAGCGTCCGCAGTACCTGTAGATCTCCTGAAGCTGATATGAGATCTCGTATTTGAAGTCAAGACAGGAAATAAGCTCACTAAGAACCGGCTGGGCATGGGAGATAGCTTCTCTGAAGGCCTCCTTGTCGCCGGCTGCATGTGCGCTTTCCGCATCCTTCATATATTCCAAAAATAGATCGTAGATAACCACAATGAGCTCAGTCCTGTTGGCCTGAGTCATTCTCATGGTAAATTCCTGCTTCTTTTCTTTGGTCATAATAATCCTCTCACAAAGTGGACCCTTGGGGACGGGGTTAGTGGCTCAAAAATGAGCCACTAACCCCGTCCCCAAGGGATCATATTACTGAATCAGCTGCAGTGCCTGCTGGGGCAGCTCGTTGGCCTGAGCCAGAACTGATGTAGCTGCCTGAACCAGGATGGTGTGCTGGGTATACTCTGTGGTCTCTGCTGCCATATCCACGTCACGGATACGGGATACTGCTGACGTTAAGTCTTCATCGTTGGCATCGAGACTGGCCACGGTGGACTCTAACCTGTTCTGGTAAGCACCCAGTCTGGAGCGAACACCGTTTAGCTTGATAAGGGCTGCGTCTAATTTTGCCAGAGCCTTATCTGCGGTCCAGCCGGATCTTACGTTAAGTCCTTCGATACCTAAGGTTTTAGTGCTTACCTCAGGGATATCCATGTCGATGATCTGGTCTTCGTTAGCTCCTGTATGAACAGTCATCATGCCATAGCCGGTGACATCGGCGATAATGTCCTCTTTGGCACCATACGGATAGTCACGGTAATTTCCCTCAGTAATTCCAATACCGGATATTGCTCCAATCTCATCACCGGAATTCATTGTCGCATCACAGTTGACCCGTCCGGAAGCAGACCAATCTGAATAAAATGTTGCGCAAGTCTTCTTTTCCGCCTCCAACTCCAGTTCAAAACCATTCTTATCCGTAACGGTTATCTTATTGCCCTTAGTTGTGATGGTTGCAGAATCTGCAAAACCAATACGCTGTATTCCATACTTAGTATCGTCACCGTCGGTAAATTCTGCCTGGCAGTCCTTTCCTTCCACAGACCACTCACATACAGGAAGGCCAAGCATTAAGGCCAGTCTTGGATTATCAACCTCAACACTTAATTCTGTGCCGGTTGATTTTGATTTAAATACCAAGGCCTGTGAGTAATTATACTCTTCATTTAAAATGGTATAATTGCTTGATCTAACATCATCTGTAAGAAATACATCTACTTCACTGCCACAAGCTTCTTTTATTTTTTCAAATACCTTCTCTGCGGTAAAACCCTTTTCTATCTCAACCGGAGTTCCTCCATTTACACTAATTTTTCCAGCCAGGTCTGCCGGAAGATAATCCTCCTTATCATAGAATTTCATAAGATAATCTTCGTATTTTATGCCCTTAACAGGATCTGTAGCTTCCAGGTCTATAACTTCGCCACCGTAAAGTGCCGGCATTTTCATGTTGGCGATCGTCGGGTCATCAAAATACTTCTTATGGTCCTGATTGCTCTTGTTCAGTAAAACTACAGGGGATTTCATATCGGTAAGGAAGATATCCGTGCTTCTGTAACACTTTATCTCTGCCGGAGAAGTTTTCGTTCCCGCAGCAGTGGCTTCATGGGCTAATTTCTTGTCTATTCCGGCTTGTCTTGCCAGTCCAAGAGCAGTTGCCAGCATGGCATTATCACAGGATATATTTAGTTTCTCGGAAGAGCCATATTCCTTAGATACGAAGACCAATGCTTGACCCGACCAGCCGCTGGAGGCGGGAATGTAACCAGCAGTTTCCTCATGTTTTCCGGAAGCATCAAACATGACCTCGGTACCGACCTCTATGCCACTTCCTAAATCAATACCACTTCCTTGACGGTTGCTAGCAATGCAGGTAACGTCAACAATCTCGGCCCCCTCTCTCAGCTTCCGATATATTTCATCAAAAGACTCTCCTCCGTTAAATTCGATTATTTGTCCGTTAATAGTGACTTTACCGGCTGCTTCTTTTTTAAGAGTTGGTTCTTTCCCTGTCACTGTATAATTATCAAAACCGGCCTCCAACTCCTCATCTCGTTGGGCGACATTAAGATCCATATCGTCAACCGTCATGGTTAGAGCTGATGAATAGGCACCCCTAAACACCGCCTGTCTTGCGTCAGCTGTTATGGTTACTCCATACTTATTAGTAGGAACTCCGGTTCCTACATTAGTCACACTCACTTTACGGTTATTGGTATAAGTCCTTCTTGAAAGGCTTCCGTCAAGGAGAACCTTCTTATTAAACTCTGTATTAGTGGATACTCTGTCGATTTCTTCGGATAAGCTATCTATCTCAACCTGAATGGCCTCTCGGTCTTCTATCTGATTGGTATCAGAAGCTGCCTGTACTGCCAGCTCGCGCATTCTCTGGATTATGTTGGTTACTTCATTAAGGGAAGAATCCGCTGTTTCGAGGATGGATATTCCATCTGAAGAGTTTCTTGAAGCCTGACGGATGCCTTCGATCTGAACGTCCATCTTATTTGAAATGGCCATTCCTGCCGGGTCATCCTTTGCATGATTTATCTTTAAGCCGGACGCCAGTCTCTCAGCTGCAGACTGCTGATTTTTTTCGTTTCTGAAAAGCTGGCTGTTAGTGATCATTGCGGAAAGATTATAATTGATTCTCATAAAAAACGTCTCCTTTAACAGTAGATTAAAAAGTCAAAATCCTTTTTGCTGTATCAGGATACGTCCGTGTAACCCGTTGATATTATTATTCTATCCATTATATCGGAGACCTTTAAGCATATCTTAACCCCCGGATTTCTCTCCTATACTCCCTAAAGTAATCCTTCCCTTTTGTCGAAATAAGAAGTGATATTATTTATTCTATCACTTTGATCACCGTGAAGAATCTAAAATATAACGAGGTAGGTAAATGAGAATAGACGGTAGTCTTTTAAAAGACAGCTTACTTAAGACCCAGACAGTGGATTCGAATTCATCCGCTGACATTAGTGCGTCTACAGACAATTCTAAAGCAGTAAAGACCGGAAACATCCGGCCTTCCCACGGTTTTCCCAGAACAAATGTAGAAAAAAGCTACTCCGAGACCATCTCTTCCTTAGAAGAAATGAGCCAGGTAGCCCAGACGGAGATGCTGGCTATGACCCATCAGAATCTTGATTACATCGCCAGAACCGTTACGGCATCCGATGCAAAAACCGCGGCCGATAACGGCTTTCTTCCCGACACCACCCCGCCGGAGGGCTATGTAACCGTGGTTGACAAGATCAAGATCTATATGGCCATGGGAAATGATGATTTTGAGAATTTCGGCGACCCTATTAAGGCTTCAGACGTGGCCTCCGTTACCGGTTCCGTATCCCTTGGCAACTCCATTGCTTCCAAGATGACTGAGGTCGACGTTCCCGTAACCGAGGAAAATGTGGCAGAGGCCATGAAGGCAGTGACAGAGGGCCAAAAGATCCAGCCACTGACAGAGGGAGACAAGAAGTACCTCATTTCCAACGATGTACTTCCTACAATAGAAAATATATATAAGGCTGAATTCGCTTCTTTAGAACAGGTGGCAGAACCTGTAAGTGACCGGGTTTGGGAGGAGGTTCGTTCCCAGGCCATAGGCTTTATCGAAGAAGCGGGACTGCCGGTAAATGAGCAAACCATGGAGGATGCAAGATGGCTCATGGCAAATGAACTGCCCATCGAAGCAAATACCCTCTACGCAAAGGAATTCTACGATAACCTAAAACTTCCGGTTACAAGAGAAGAGCTTATGGATGCCGCAACGGTTGCCATGAACAGGGGCAAAAAACCCATAGAAGGCCTCCTGCTGGGCGACGACCTGGATTGCAAATACATCACTTCTAAGAGACAGCTGGCCGAAGCCAGGGTTATCATGACCTACAAGGCTCAGAAGACCATGATGGAAAACGGCCAGACCCCCGACCTCGAAAAGCTTTCGAAAATGGTGGAAGACTTAGAGCGAACCGAGAAGGATTTCTATTCCCGGCTTATGAAGTCCGAAGGCATGGAAGTAACCGACGAGAAGGTGGACCGGGTAATCCGGACTCTTGATCTGGCACAGCAGGCAAAGAACGTCCCGGAATATGTTCTGGGGTGGAAACCATTAGATATGACCCTCTCCCAGGTAGTGGAGCGAGGAACCGAGCTTAAGGGCAACTTAGACCGGCTGGCTCAAAAATACGAGACTTTAATGACCAGACCCCGGGCTGATATGGGAGACTCCATAAACAAGGCCTTCAGAAACATCCCGGATATCTTAACCGACCTGGGCTTCGAGGTTACCGCGGAGAATGCCAAGGCCGTAAGGATCCTTGCCTACAACCGGATAACCATCAACCCGGAAAACATCAGTAACATGAGAAATGTGGACATGGCAGTGAGCGAAACCTTAGAGGCCATCAAACCCGCCACTGTCCTTCATATGATAAAGGAAAATATCAATCCTCTGGACATGACCATGGGTCAGCTTAGGGAAACTGCCCTTGCCATAAATGAGGCTCAGGATTTCCAGGGCAGTGAAAAATACAGCGAGTTCCTCTGGAAGGCTCAGAATAACGGTGATATCACCCCTGAAGAGAGAGAGTCTTACATCGGTATCTATAGGATGCTTCGAAGCATAGAGCGTACTGACGGCGCCGTAGTAGGTGCCATTATGGAGCAGGGTGCCGACCTTACCATCAAGAACCTTATGACGGCCGTTCGAAGCCGGAAGAAAACCGGAATGGACCTGACCATAGATGATAAGTCAAATGTACCCGTAGCTGACAAGGAAAATGTCAACGCATTTACAATGCAGGCTGAAAGCGCCTTTACCCAGGAGCATCCCGGGGATGAAACCAGACAGGAAGCAGAGCGGACCTTCCACCAGATGGCTGCCAGAAAGCTTACAGAAGAGCTCTCCCCTGCCGACTTAAAAGACGCGGATGAGAGGAAGCCCATTATGAGCCAGACTCTGGCTGAACTTATGGAAAATGCGGCAGCTGCCCGGGAAGAGAATCCGGAAATTGAACAGGCCCGCAGGGAAGAGGACATCAGATACCAGGAGTTTCGGATGGCCCGGTTTGAGAGTGCCTGCAATGCGGAAGACGACGTGCTCCGTCTCCTTTCCGACAACGATATACCTGTTAACCTTTATAATATAATGGCGGCAAGGGACTTAATGACCCGCCGCTCTTCCAGATATGAGCGGATGTTTAAGGCTTCCGATGCACCTAACATGGAGGCAATTAAGGGGCAGATCTTAGAGAAACTCGGGGAAAATGTTAAGACTCCCTACGAGATGGCTCAGGCTATGGATACCTTGGCAGACGTGGCCGAAAACGTTATGAAGGGCATGATAAATGCTGAGGACGCCAACCTTCTTACAGTCCAGACAGCCCGTATGATGCAGGGCCAGATGGCCCTGACCATGAATCTCTCCCGCCGTGAGCATTACGACATCCCCGTCCTGGTAGGCGACGAGGTTGCAGGGGTAAGCTTAAAAATAGTCCGGGGAAAACGGGACAAGGGAAAAGTCGATGTGGTATTTGACCTGGGAAGAAGTCTGGGAGGCAAGGCCGCCGGCGAATTCATTATAAAAGAGAATTCCATCTCAGGAATGATTGCCGCAGAATCAAGAGAGACCCTGGATGCCCTGTCACGTAACAGGGAAGACCTTATAGCTAAGATCTCCGAAAGCAACGGACGTCCGGTGGAATTATCCTTTGCTCTGATAGATAACCTTAATATCGATAAGTTTATGCAGGGTGAGAGCATTACCGGGGAAAGCACGGAATCTGAATATCAGGTACAGACCAGGCAGCTTTACGGAGCCGCCAAGCAGTTCCTGGAATATGTGAAAAATACGATAAAATAAAATGAGTCAGTGGGGACGTAGCTACCGTCCCCCTGTCAGCTATGAAAAGTCTTTCTCTCGTAAGATCTTGTCACGTTTCCTTCCGAAGTGGAATCGTGACGCTTTTATTATGGCATCGTCCACAATGTCCATTACTTCTTCAAGCATGGTATCCTGCTTGGAGTACTGCATAAGTCCGATGCGGTTATACATAGCCAGGATTCCCATATCATCTATGGTATATCCGTCCTCAGCGGCATAAGCCTTACCGAAGGCTATAAGCTCATCATTGTTGAAAATGGGAATGCTTACATGGTTAGTAAACTTCTCCGCGAATTCAAAGCTGCTGCCTAAGAGTCTTCCAAGACCCGCCGGAGCATCTTCAAGTATAACCGTAACGTCATACCTGTTCTTATCCATAACATCCAGAAGCTCCATGGTCTTCTCTTTGGTTAAGGATGCTGCCTTCTCTATAACGACACATCCTCCCTCAAGCATGGAGAATACTTCTGATACAGGTTTCTCATTAAGTTTCTCGGAAGAAATCTTGCCGAACCTGCCGCTTTCTTTAATTCCCATCTGCTGGATGACCTTAACCAGGCTCGTGGCCAGCTTGGTCTTACCCATACCCGGGGCTCCGCTTATTATGATATTGCTCTTGGAAATATCTCCCCTTGAACATGCATTCTTCATATTGCAAAGGGTCTTGCAGATCTGGTCTTCCACGCCCTTAACAGTCATAAAGTATGAGAACTCATCCCGCTGATCCGGGCTTAAAACATATTCCGTCATTGTAATAGGCGGTAACTTGGCAGTATTGGATTCTACGGTAACTCTCAGGGCCTCATCGGCTGCCTTCATGGCATCTGCCACTTCGGCATTCTGGGACGCTGCCCAGGAGAGTTCTTCTCCTTTGTATCCTTCAGGTTCCTCCGGTTCTGCCGGTGCCGCAGGAGCTTCCTCCTTAGCCACAACCGGCTCAGGCTCTATAGTCTCTCCCTTCCTCTCGGCATCTTCCATCTCATGGAGGGCAACATCAAGTCTGGCCTCCTCTTCAGCAACACGGGTCCTGCGAGCTTCTTCATCATTCTCAGCTGCCTTAGCTGCTTCCAGGGCTGCCAGTCTTCTGGCCTCTGCCTCTTCTTTTATACGTCTGCGGGTCTCTTCTTCAGCGCGCTGCATCTCTGCAAGTTCAGCACGGCGTGATTCTTCAGCCTCATGCATAATGCGCTCCCGCTCTTCTATCTCTGCCTTTTTTCTGGCCTCTATCTCTGCCAGTCTGCGGTCTGTAAGGATCTCCACCCTCTTGGTATCCCCGGCCGTCTCAGGTGCAGCCGCTTTTACAGCTTCAGTCACAGGCTTCTTAACTGCTTCTGCAGGTTTACTGAGAGTATCTTCAACAACTGCCTTAACTGCATCCACCGGCTTAATAACACTTGTAACTCCGCCCAGTAAAGATGCGACCTCAGCCTGACGCTTTGCCTGCTCAGCTGCTTCCTTAGCCCTCATAGCCTCCTCAGTCTCTAAGCGGCGTCTTCCCGCTGCTTCAGCATCGGCCTTAGCCTTGGCATTAGCTTCCTGATATCTGGGCATAACCTCATCAAGCTTGGTTATGATGTCCTTAGTCTGGGCAATGGCCCTTTCTTTATCACTTTCAAACCGCCTGCCGGCTTCTACTTCATAGGCCTTGTCGGCAGCTCTCTTTAACATATCCCATTCAGCCAAAAGACCCCCTATATCCTCTATGGATAACTGTCCCGTAATCTGCTTCTCGGGAAGCTGCTGATCCGGGATAACCAGGCTGAACTGTCCGTCATACTCTTCAGACAGGAACTGGTTAAATGTATCATCCAGTGAAGGTGTCTCCTCTGCCGGCTCCGGCTCAGGTTCAGGCTCTTCTATCTTAAGCTCCGGAATACGGCTTTCATTAACCAGCTTCTTAACATTATCCAGAGACTTGGTAACATCGTCATTACCCTTAGCATTCATGATCTGATCCAGATTCTTGGCCAGTTCCTTCTGGAGATTAATGGTATCATATACCTGAACCTTAACCTCAACGGGAGCTATATCCATCTCATCCTCCGAAGGAACCTTGGGTTCATAATCGGCTGCGTTCTTACTCCGGTTAGCCTTCTTGGCATCTGATATCCTCTTGGCGCGCATGTATTCGTAACGTTCCATCTGTAAAGGAGTAAGGGGCTGGTGAAGGAGCTTTAATTCCAGGGCCTTCTCCACGTATTTGCCCTCGCCGAACCAAAGGAATATATCATTACATTCCTCTACGCACTGGGTGATCATCCCCTTCTTATGATAGAGGTATGCCAACTCATAAGCCCAGTTCTCCATGAACTCCCGGCTCTTTAAGTTCTCCAGTATGCTGATAAGACGGTCAATGGGAGCACCCGATGCCTTCTCGATCTTGTATTGGAGTATGTACTTGTGTGGGTCTGAGGGTGCTAACTGAAGGAAAAGATCGAAATAGGTCTTCGCCTCGTTAATGTCCTTAAGCTTAATGCTTACATCACAGAGACGATAAACTATCATTCTTCCGATGGGTGAACGCTCATAAGCCATAAGAAGCATATTCTTACACTCCTCATAGCGGCCTATGCGGTCATAAAGATCGGCTATATCACATAAAACGGCGACTCTCTTAACCCGTGACCAGTCAATGGTCTCCGCGATCCTGCCCGCCGTCTGGTAATCTCCTATTTCTTTGGCTTTATCTATCTGCTCCATTTTGGTGCGATATTCATATCTGTCCACAACTTCTTACTCCGTTCCAATACCCTGTGTTCAGAATAAGTTTATCATACCATATATTGTATGTCAAAGGAGAAATCAATCAGATATGTTTATCATTTCGGGAGTATTTATGAATCTTTAAAAGGGCTATAATGTCAAGAACCACAACCAATGCAACAAAAATGATATCTCCCACGATAAATTCCACAGAGATCACGAAGTCATAAACCCCGTGAAGAAGCACGGGAACCAGAAGGGCATATTTTCTGTTCCTTTTATAAAGGAAGGTATCCCCGAAATAAAGAGCGGTTTTAGATGCACCGTAGTAGTGTCCCATAAAGATGGCAAATATGGCATGAGCCGGTATAGCCGTCAGAGCCCGGACTATGCCTGTCTCAAACCCATACTGGAATACATACATAAGATTCTCCGCAATGGCAAATCCCATACCGGAACAGATGGCATACACTATGCCGTCGAATTCATAGTCAAAGGCGGGATTGTCCCAGGTACACCTCTCCAGAACAAAATACTTCCCCAGCTCTTCAATAAAGGCAACCACCAGAAAATTCTCAATAATGATATAAATGAGACTTGAGGGGGGAATAAACATGGCAAGAACATTTCCCAGGAGGTCTTCTATCACCCCTATGGGAAAAACCGAAATCATCCCCAGAACGGTTACTAACACAAGAAGGGATAAGGGTTCTTCCTCCACCTTATCCATTCTGTAAACTCTATATATCAAAAACAAACCGGGCATTACTGCCACCCAAAAAAGAATAGTCATTTCATAAAACCTATCTGGCCATAAGAGTGGTTATCTCGCCAATGTAGAGGGTATGATAATCACCGTCTTTGTAAAACTTCTCGTCGATCTCCATGTCTGTAAACTGATCCCTGGTAAGCTTCGTGGCAGAAAGTTTCTTGCAGATACAGACAATGTAACTCTCATCAATATAAGGGGTCTTTCCATAGAACTGAACCGACATTCTGGCATTAGCGATCTTATCCTCGTCACGTCCGGAAACCTGGCCCAGGTACTTCAGTGCCGAATGCTGGGTCTTTTCAAAAAAGCCAATGGAAAATGTATCGTTCTTGTCCAGAAATTCCTTGGTATAACGGCTCTCCCGTACAACAATAAAGACACAATTCTTGCCCCACATAACACCTGCTGCACCCCATCCCGCGGTCATGGTATTAACCTTGTTCTCATCTCCTGCGGTAATAAGAAACCAGTCCTTACCGATCTTTAAAAAAGGATTAAACTCAGCAAAATCAATATCTACCGGTTGAAATGCATGTTTCATATTCGGTCACCTCTTACTTTCTTCTTCTGTTTAAAAGCACAAGCCTTGCCAGCTGCAATACGGTGGATATCAGAGAAGCCACATATGTAAGGGCAGCTGCCTTCAAAACGCTTCGTGCTCCTTCATACTCTTCCCGGCTTCTGAAAATGTCTTCTCCTGATCCCAGTACCCTTAAGGCTCTGGCAGATGCATTAAACTCCACCGGCAGAGTTATAAGCTGAAATAAAACTACAAATGTGAATACTAATATTCCCAGATCCGCAAGTCCCACAAATCCGGTAACCCATCCTATGATAATCAGGGGCCAGTATACCATGGAACTGAACTGTGCTACAGGCACTGCCGTGGATCTTAAGGCCAAAGGTCCGTAATTCTCCGCATCCTGAACCGCATGACCGCATTCATGAGCCGCAACACCCACCGCTGCCACACTGGGAGAATCATATACGCTCTGGGACAGGCGAAGGACCTTATCTCTGGGATCATAGTGGTCGGAAAGCTCTCCCGACACCCTCTCGATTCTTACATAGTCGAGGCCTGCCTTATTAAGGATTATCCTGGCAGCCTCACTTCCCGTGATGCCTGATAATGTCCGTACCTGGTTATATTTATTGAAAGCCAGCTTCACTCTGGCAGATGCCATAAGACATATAGCAATTCCGATAAGAACAAGAATTATGGTCCAGTCGAACATAAATCCTATCCTGCCGTTACCCTGTAAACCGAAAAAATAATCCATAATACGCCTCGCAATTATATATTTATCTCTATAGCAGAAATAACATCATTTAGTGTAGCAAATAATCAAATTATGTTCAAGGGTCAGGACTTTCCGTCATAAACGACTGCATGGTATCAAGGAGTTTCTTGAAATCAACGGGTTTTGCAATATGGGCATTCATACCTGCCTTTAAGGCTTTCTCCTTGTCCTCGCCGAAAGCATTGGCCGTCATGGCGATAATGGGAATCCTGGCCAGAGCTTTATTATCCAGCTCCCTGATCTTCTGAGTCGCCTCATATCCGTTCATAACCGGCATCTGAATATCCATTAGTACAAAATTGTAATACCCGGGTTCACTCATTGAGACTTTCTCAAGAGCAACGGTTCCGTCTTCAGCCTCCTCCACCAGAAGACCAGACTCCTCCAGTATGGTCCGGGCTATCTCACGGTTCATTTCATTATCCTCGGTAAGGAGAACTCTCATTCCCCGTAAGGAAAGGACTGCTGCAGATTCTCCCGTCTCCTCGGTCTCTTCTGCGCAAAGCTTCAGGGTAAAGCAAATAGTAACCTTGGTTCCCTTGCCCTGCTCCGACCGGATGTCAATGGTTCCTCCCATAAGTTCTACAAGCTTCTTAACTATGGACATTCCCAGTCCGGTACCCTCTATGCCGCTTACGGTACTGTTTCTTTCCCTTGCAAATGTATCAAAGATCTTAGCAAGGAATTCTTCCGACATTCCGATACCGTTATCTTCTATTATAAATTCGTATTTACCGTAATCCACCAGATAGGGCTCCAGCTGACGTATTCCTACCGTAACCTTACCCCCGGTTTCAGTATATTTAATGGCGTTGCTGGCTACATTCATGAGAACTTCATTTATGTGGACCAGATCACCGTATACCATTCTGTTCTTAACGTCGTCAGAGGACAAGCCTATGGATACGTGGTGGGAATTAGCCAGGGCCTTGCACATAATTATAATCTCTTCCGTGCAGTCTAAGATATCCATGGGTCTTTCTTCAACAACCACATTTCCGGATTCGATCCTGGCCATATCCAGCACGTCATTAATAATCTCCAGAAGATGAAGTCCGGAGATATCTATCTTATTCAGGCAGTCCTCCACCTTCTCCTTATCATCCATATGGTTCTTGGCTATACCCGTATATCCCATTATGGCATTCATAGGGGTCCTGATATCGTGGGACATGTTAAACAGGAAGGTGGTCTTGGCTTTCTCCGCCTGTTCTGCCTTGGTCAGACGTTCCTGAAGTACCACCCGGTCGATCTGGGCAAGGGTATCCTTTAGAATCCAGATAAGGTACGCAATAAGAATAATAACCTCCACGCATCCGAATATGGAAAAGAGCTTCTTAATGCTGTTGGCATCTGAAAAGATAACTCTTTCGGGAATATAGGTCATTACGATCCAGTTGTAAGCGCTGGAGGGCATATAATGCATAAATTCTCTCTGCCCTGTCTGATAATCCTGGAATACAAACTGTCCCGGGACACCGGATTTCATTCTGTTAAGAACCTCCTTGGGTTTCTTATCAATGATTACGCATTTATTAAACATCTCATCCATGTCACGGGATTTGACATCGTGTCCCGTATCCAGAATAATGTCCTTTGTATCCTTATCGGCAAATGCAGCCTTTATGGCACCTCCGAAATTTGTATTATAAACAAGGGCCGGAAGGACCTGAAGATTAATGTATTTCACCAAAAGGGCAGATACTTTACCTTCCCGCATAACCGGCGCTATACAGAGCATGGTATCTATATTCGGAAAGATCACGTCGGGTTCAGCCCCCTTAAAACAGGTGACCTCGGTATACAGCCGTTCAAATGTCCCGCCTGAATCCAGGGCAACGATGGCTCCGTTCTCATTTATCATTTCACCATCCGGGAAGATCATCCTGACCGGAGAATTGGTAATACCCGTTCTCATATTAGCCACCTGGGCCCGCAGTGCCTCTCCTTTAAGATCCGGCATGGTGGCAAAGGAGTTGGCCCTGGCTTTCAGAGAGTCGGCCTCTCCCGTCATTTTCTGGACAAACTGCTCGTTAACAGCCCATGCAGAATCATTGAGACGTTCCCAGCACTGATCTTCAGCAAGGTGATAAACACTGGTTGCCATATAGAAGGAAATGCCCATAATAGCCACTATAAGCAAAATCGTTATTAAAATTCGTCGAGCGTTAGAGTTCTTTTTCATGCCGACATTATACCATCTATGTCAGTAAAATGCTATTGCTATAACGATTTTTTCTAATTATTATTGAAGTACGATTCAATTTGTGTTAACATAGTTAATGATTTAGATAAATCCTGAAGGTGCAGGTGATATTATTGATCTACAGAACATTTACCGCTGAGGACAGCGAATTCCCGGAAGTCTCCTCATATGTTGAAGGCTGGCTGGAAGAGCATGACTGCCCCATGAAGGCCGCTATGCAGATATCTGTCGCCCTGGAAGAGATATTTGTAAATGTAGCACATTATGCTTATCCCAATCCTCCGGGACAACTGGATATAGGTCTTGACTGTGCTGATAATACAGTAACCGTGAAGTTTATCGACAGCGGTACGCCTTTTGATCCCCTGGCCAAGGAGGACCCGGATGTTACTCTTTCCGTTGAAGAGCGACGAATCGGAGGTCTCGGCATTTTTATGGTCAAGAAGACCATGGATAATGTGTCTTACGAGTACAAAGACGGTAAAAACATGCTTACTATAGTTAAGAAATTCTAAGCTATTTGTAATAAAATTTTATATTTTTGGAGGTTTTATTATGGACATCAACAAAAAAGTAAACGGTGAGTCTCTTGAAATTGCATTGACAGGACGTCTTGACACAACTACAGCTCCTCAGCTTGACGAAGTTGTAAAGAACGACCTGAACGGGATTACTTCTCTCGTTTTTGATCTCAACAGCCTTGAGTATATTTCATCTGCAGGACTTCGTGTTCTTCTTGCAGCACAGAAGGTTATGAATAAGCAGGGTTCCATGGTTGTCCGCAATGTTAAGGACGATATCATGGAGGTATTTGATATTACAGGTTTCGCAGATATCCTTACGGTTGAATAAATATGGACAGCCATTGCCGACTATTGCTGGATGAATTTCAAGCACGTCAGGGATTATTTGTCCGGATGGAAGATATCGTCCGGAGTATTGTGGCGAAGCACATCAAAGATAATTCCATTTACATTGTGGCCTTGGAGTCCAGGATTAAACAAGCCTCATCTCTTTCGAGGAAGCTGGAACTTAAAGGCCACAAATACACCCAACTGTCTGATGTCACGGATTTGGTTGGTGTCAGGGTCGTTACCGTATACAGTGAGGACCTGAACAGGATATGCTCCTTTGTGGAGAAGACTTTTGATGTGGACTGGGATAATTCCGTAGACAAGAGTAAGGCACTGGCGCCGGATCAGGTAGGGTATATGTCCCTTCATTACGTATGCCGTATTCCGACATCTTTATTTCATGATGCAAGCTGCCCGGAGATTAACGAATTTCGTTTCGAGATTCAGCTTCGGACTGCACTGCAGCACATTTGGGCTACCATTAACCATGATACCGGATATAAGTCCAATATAGAGATTCCCCGGGAGTACACAAGGAAGCTATCCAGACTCTCCGGTCTTTTGGAGATTGCCGACGAGGAATTCTCCACCATTATCCGCGAATTAACAGAATACAGACGCAGAGTTGCCAGCCTTGTTGAGGATGGCGATTTTGACAAGCTGTTATTAGACGGCGATACCTACAGGGGTTATCTTAAAACCCTGCCCTTCGATGGACTGAATAAACGTATTGCCGCTATTAATAATTCAGAGATTACCGCCGTGGATCTTATGCCCTTTTTTGAGCCTTTGGTCAGGCTGGGTTTTAAGACCATCGGAGATATTGAGCGCATGAGGACTGAACTTGAGGATCAGGCTTTTGCTCTTGCCCGTTTTCAGTTGGCGGATACTGATCTGGATATCATTTCTTCTTCTATTGGTCTGCGTAATCTTCTTATCGTTTATATTCTTAAATCCGGCTACGGTGAAGGCGGTATTCATCAATTCTTAGACGCCATCAACGGGCAGAAGGAGAGCAATATACAGTCTGCTCGCCGTATGGTGGAGATTGCCATTAAGGTTAATATCATCAAGCCAAATCTATAATGCGGGGTTAGTACATCGGTAGTATATCAGCTTCCCAAGCTGAGGAGGCGGGTTCGATTCCCGTACTCCGCTTTTTTTATTCTCTAATTGTTCGGTATTGTAGCACAAATAATCTTCCCTCCCCTCAAAAAAAATCGTATCTGAGTACCATAGGATTTGTTTATCCTCCCCCCTATAATAAGGCTGTAACCTGATATAAGGTTCGATGCATAAAAGGAGGAGGAGAACATATGCAGGAGAAAAAAACTACAGGTCTTAACACATTTGCCATTCTGTGTTTACCGCTGATTTCCATGGCTATTACCGTTGTTACACCGGCTATGGCAACATTTGCAGCAGTATTCCCGGGGCAAAACATCACTTTCATTTCAACCTTACCGACACTCTTTATCGTTATCGGTACATTTATCGCCGGAGCCATAATGGGCAAGAAGATTAAGTACAGAACCCTTGCCATCGTAGGAACAGGCGTCAGCCTTATCGGCGGTGTTGCACCGGCTTTGATCGGCTCACCTGACGGCTTTGCAATACTTCTGGTTTGCCGTGCACTCTTCGGTTTCGGTATGGGTCTTATGTCCCCCCTTGGTAATGCACTTATTATCGGTCTGTATGAGGGGCAGAAGCGAGCTAACCTTCTTGGTTATTCAACATTGTGCATGAACTTCGGCGGTATTGTTTGTCAGATGCTTGGGGGAGCTTTGGCAGGCGTAGACTGGAAGATGACATTCTGGGGGCATGGATTTATCATTATATCATTTATTATGGCATTCTTTATTCCGGAACCACCGGAGGCTGCCACAGCACCTGTTGGTGAAGCCCAGGGTCCTAAGCCCAAACTTGGTATCGCCACATACGGCGGCGCTGTAATAATGATACTTTTTAATATTCTTAACTATCCCAACATGATGAATATGTCTATTCTCTTTGACCAGAGAAATGCCGGCGGAGCAGTTGCCGCAGCTACAGCACTTTCTCTTTATACGGTAGCAGGTTGTATAGCAGGTTTCATCTTCGGACAGATCTTCAAATTTGCTCAGAGATGGTGCTTATTCCTGGGACACGCATTATGTGCACTTGGAACAGCTATTATCTACTTCGGTCAGAATAACGTTGTTATGACATCAGGCTTGTGCCTTATCGGATTCGGATTCTCCATCATCATGCCTACGGTTATGGCCTGGGTTGGTATGACTACCCATCCGGCAGCAGTAGCATCAGCTACAGCTCTGGTTTTAGCAGCCATGAACATAGCAGGATTCTTCAGTTCCTTCTATGTATCAGCTCTTACCGCTATCTTCGGCGAATCAGTTATCAGCGGACTTGTTATCGCAATGATAGTATTCGCAGCAGTAGCAGTTATCTTCTTGTTCCTTAACCCATTCAAGAAGATCGCTCCGCCACCGGTTGTTCCGGCAGATGCAGCTGTGGAGAACGCATAAAGCTTACTAAAACTTAATATAAAACTACGCACGGGAAGAGGACGGGTAATAATAAACCCGTCCTCTTCTTTGATTTATATCTTCACATTTATGACGTTGATGTTGTAATCCTCGGTCGACTTAATACATAAGGCGTATCTGTAACCCGGGTCTGTTACGGGTTCATAGAGCCTGTAGTCTGCCGGATTGATATTATGCTCCCTCATCCAGGCTCCCCGGGAAATAAGTCGAGGCCGGTCCTCACCCGGGTCTATTTCAAAACAATCCAAAGGCATGGACAATCCGTATCCCGTTACCTTTAAGATGCTTTCCTTTAAGGTCCAGAAACGATAGAAAGCCTCGTAATCCTTCCTGATGGCAGCGCACTCATTTTCGGTAAAAAACCGCTCCGCCACTTTGATCTCCCGTTCAACAGAAGATCTATCTTCTTTCGTGATCTCCACATCACAGCCTATCCGTACATCGGAAATGGCGCATACCGCCCTGGATCCGGAATGAGAAAGGCTGTAATACAAAGGCGCCTCTGTCTCCTGATCTTCCACCGAAACCGGCGTAAGTCTCCCGACATTTAAGTCTTTTTTTCCGTATTCCAAGAGATATCCAGCCCCCAGAGAAAGATTCTTACTGCTTCTGGGGATAAAGGCGTCGATCTTTTCCTTACGTTCTGCCGGGACCGTATTATAGATCCTGTTGTATAACTCCTCATTATCGAAAACAGAGACATCCATAACGTAATAATAACACTGCTTGTCCATAATTTTGGTTCTTTAACTGATTACAGGAGACTTTAATGTCTCCTGCGGTCGTTCTTTCCTTTATAGTGATTCTTTTTAGCTCTGTACATCTCGGTCTCTGCATCTCTGATCAGACCCTGGATATCATCCACCCTGCCTTCTTCTCTGGCATATCCCAGTGAAGCGCTGTATCCGTAGGTTTGAAGAGCCTTATTAAAGCCGTCCACATCTTTATGTATATCTTCCATCTCCTGGTCGAAAGCAAAGATTACGAATTCATCTCCGCCGATACGATAGGAGTTCTCATCGCCCCATATCTTGGCAATATATAAAGCTACACGCCTAAGCATGTCGTCACCGGCCTCATGTCCATGAGTGTTGTTAACTTCATGAAGTCCGTTGACATCGATATAAATACAGGTAATGCTGCTGTAGTCCATTTCAGAGTATACTTCCAGCTGCCGGTCGTAGTAGTAACGATTCTTCAGCTTGGTGAGGGCATCATGATCCCTTTCCTTAATAGCTGTGTCAAGAGCTGCTTCCTGCCTCTTCTGGTATCTGATGATATCATCCACATCTCTGAAAGCGATGATGAGATTAGCCCATCCGTGAGGATCTCTGGTCTTTGCAACAACAGCCTGAATATAGCGGTATTCCCCTTCTTCCGTCATTCTGCGGAAATTAAGCTTAACAGACTCCCGCTCAGGCACTGTCTGCATAAGGTTGTCAAAGCTGAAGAATCTCTTCATCTCTTCTCTGTCTTCCTTAACTACATAATGATCAATGTATTGTCTGGCGACAGCTTCCGCATCTTCACTTTGCTCACGGATAGCATCCACCATCTCCCGGGTCTCTAATTTGGCAACCCTGAACAACTCCAGCTTCCTGTTGGGCTTAGCAAGCCAGATGCTGTTATACTCATGACTAAGGCCGTCCAGAAGGGTGTACTGCATGGTGAATTCTTCCCGTTGCTGCTGTTCCTGTCTTATGTCCTTATCCTTAACGGCAAAACCCATAACGCAGACATTGGAATCATCATCCTGGTCAACCTTAACGCATTTCATCTCACAGTATTCATTATCATTATTAAGATAGATCTTGGTAAAGGAGTCCGTTTCTTTGAGTTTTCTGATCACGTATTCAGGTGACAGGATGTGAAGCATCTTAGACTTCTCATTATCAATAACAGCCCTGTCAACGTAGAGCTTAATGGCTTTGGAATAATCCAGATTATAAAACTGATCTCCGAACATACCCTCTATACGATTACTCAGGTTGTATGGATTTACCTTGTCCTCATCAAGATTAACATAGTAAACGGAAGAGTACTCCTTGCTTAAGGCATAGATCCCCGACTGGTACTGCTTGGTAAGCTCAGTCTGGGCCAGTGCTTTTCTCTGCTCCGCATCAACATTCTCACATCCGATAATAATATTCTTAGGTTCCTCTGACTCTTCCTCCAGTTTGGATATCTCTACACGATTCCACCTATAATCCTCTTCATAATAATTCCACCGATATACACGACTGAAACTCTTTTTCTTTCTGAGCTCTTTAGTACAATACTCGGGGTCAAAAATATTCATTATCATTTCCCTGTCATCAGGATGAACAAGCCTTCCTGTGGCCTCTCGGAAGGTCTCGAGAAAATTCTCGGAATTCTCAAGTGCATCAATGGTATTCTGATGCATATTTTTCATAACCATTCTCACTGCTGAGTATTTTTTCTCAACATTAATATAGTACACGAAAATATACTTGCCGGAAAAATACTTAAGCAGCTTCTCCTGCAAATTCTTAAGTTCCGCTTCATCCGGAGTACCTATTACCAATAATTCACCTATCTTTTTCATGTCGTCCCCCTGACTGATAATGATTATCTGGCCCTTCTGTCATTTGCTCCCTGATAATGTGACCGCTTCTCAGCATACATTCTCTCTTCGGCAATCTTAATAAAATCCGGCATGGATATCCCGGCAAGCTTGTCCGTTGCCTGTCCCATGGACACCCTGTATCCTTCATCGGTAACTAACTTACGATAGATTCGCATCTCTTCTATAAGATCCTCTTCTTTCTTATCAAAGAGAAATCCGACAAATTCATCTCCTCCGATACGATATGTATCAGTTACTCCCCACATATTCTGAATGTTATCGGCTATGAACTTAAGCATGATATCCCCGGCCTCATGTCCCTTGGTATTGTTAAGTTCATGAAGACCGTCAACATCCACATAGATACAGCTAATGGTATCCCTGTTATAATCAGGATATTCTTTGATCCGCCGCTCATAGCAGAATCTGTTGTTCATTCCCGTAAGGCCGTCAGAATCTCTTTCCCTGACTGCGCTGTTATATCTCTCCCTCTCCTGGATCTGCTGGCGGATGGTGGCGTCAACATCTCGGAATGCCATAACGATATTGATCTCATCATCTATCCCCTGGGCTTTGGCAAAACATACCTGGTGATATGTTTCATTTCCTCCGGAATCTATCCTTCTATAGGTCACAGGCATAATGCCGTTCTCCGGGATATTCTTAATAAGATTATAGTATGTTCCCTCTTCCAAAAGACGATCCTGGTCCTGGGGGGAAACATATCGCTTCACGTACAGAGGCATACAAAGCGCATAGTCCTTGACCTCCATTCCTATCCTGAGAGCCTCCATAATGGTGGAAACACCGGTGGTGCGGTAAAGCTCCATGGTCCGATCGGGATGAATAAGCCAGACTGTATGATACTCTCGGCTGAGACCATCCATAAGAGACTGCTGGAAGTCCCGCTCCCTGGCATCTTCTATCTTGGATCGTATCTCTTCATCCTTAACTCCGTAACCCATAATGACTATGTTGATATCGTCCCCGGCTTCCGGCTGGATGAATTTGATCTCGCAATACCTGTTGTCCTTATCCAGATATTCCCTGGTGTATGTGTCACCTTTTCTGAGGCTCCATTTTATATATTCTCTGGACAGGACCAGAAGCATATGCTCCTGCTGGTCTGCTATAACCGTATCCCTGATATATCCGCTGATGGCAGCATCATAATCCAACGAGTGAATTGAATCTTCGGGATGTCCTCCTGCTAACGACGGATAGCAGGGAGACATCTCATTTTTTTCAATATCAATGATAAATACTTCCGGATATTCCTGGCTTAAAGCGAATATAGTAGATGCATACCGCCTGTTGGTATTCTCACGGATAATCTTCTCTCTGGTCTCTCTGCCCACTTCCCGAAGTCCGATAACGGCGGCTTTCGGCTCCTTTCCGAGCTCGCCGACTCCGGAAATGACTATCTGGTTATATAGATAGCCGAACTCCCGGTATCTCCACCGGGCATTAATTATCTCCTGGTTGGTATGTTTTAATACTTCCGAAAAATTAGCAGGATCAAGCGCTTCTTTCAGCCCACCTATGTCCTCAGGGTGTATATGGGTCTCTATCTCTTTTTGAACCATTTCAAAGGGATCTTCGGCCCCCTCAAAGGCTTCCCGGCTGATGCCCAAAGCGTCATAATCCATGACTCTTAAGGCCTTTATATTATTTTGAAGATCATAGTAATACAGAAACATATAATCCCGGCTGAATACCGACAGGAGATCAAGGTTAATCCTGGACTCCGTTTCAGCATCACCTGAATTAGAGTATACTGTATGGTTAATATTTTTCATATTTACTGGTACCTATTGCCCTCTCTGGAAAATCGTCCCAGAGTAATGATAAGATCTGTTATATCTATGGGTTTGGGGAGATGTGCATCCATTCCGGAGGCAAGAACCCTCTGCTTATCTTCCGAAAATGCGTTGGCCGTCATGGCTATTATGGGAATATTGGCTTTGGTCTTGTCAGGAAGTTCACGAATAGCTCTGGTGGCTTCAAATCCGTTCATCCTGGGCATCTGAACATCCATAAGTATATAATCGAAATAGCCCGGTTCGGATTCCGTGATTTTACGGACAGCAATATCTCCGTCCTCCGCTTCACATACTATCATACCATATTCCTCTAAGATACTGCGAGCAATCTCTCTATTCATTTCATTATCTTCTACCAAAAGGACCTTCTTATTGTTAAGAACCTCCGTATCTGCCTGGGTCGTCTCCTTAACAGGCAGTGTCTCATCTTCAGCTATCCTGAAGTAGAAATCAAGAGTTACCGTAGTTCCTTTGCCCGGATGGGATTGAATATCTATAGTCGCGCCCAGAGCATCACAAAGCTTCTTTACTATAGCCATTCCAAGGCCTGTTCCCTCGATCTTGCTTGAGGTGGAGTTACGTTCCCTGGAGAATTCATCAAATATCTTGGATATAAACTCTTCGCTCATACCTATGCCGGTATCGGCAACCGTTATCCGGTAATGGCCTTTTCCATTATCTATATTACGAAGCTGCTCTAAGGTACAGGTAACAGTTCCGCCGGGACGGGTATATTTAACCGCATTACCCAATACATTAATGGCAATCTGATTTACACGAAGATCATCAACGTAGGCCACCCTGTTGGTAATGTTCTTTTTAACACCTTTGAGCTTGATTCCGTTATTTCTTGCGCTGGAATCAACTATAGTAAGTATATCATCAATTCTTGAAACAATATCCAGGGGCTCTTCATTGAGGACGATCTTACCGGATTCGATCCTTGACATGTCAAGAACCTGGTTAATAAGACGCAGAAGCTGCTGACCGGACAGGTCTATCTTTTCCAGATAGTCAGCAACTCTGTCGGGATATTTAATATACTTCTTAGCCATGGCGGTATAACCCGTAATGGCATTCATAGGCGTTCTGATATCATGAGACATGTTAAAGAGGAAGGAGGTCTTTGCCTGATTCTCCTCCTGAACCTGAAGGATGGTTTTCTGGAGCTGCGCCGCCTTATCCTGGGCCTGGAAGAGCGTATCCACGTTAATGATACCCATTATAAGAGAATCCTTGTCCTCCTGGCTCCTGGCAAACTTAATACGGTAATACTCCGGATTGCCCTTGTATTCAAGTCTGAAATCCAGGAAATAGGTGGTATTCTTACGGACCTGGTCCATAATATACTCTTTATCACCCTTGGTCTTGAAAACCTCACTGTCCTCAGGGAACAAATGATCCGCAATAAGAGCTTTAAACTCCCTGGTATCCCCGGGAAATGCCTCGTCTATGCCAAGGTGGTCCATAAAACCGGCGGTAGCTCGGTATATCTTGAGTTTGTTCTTTTTATAATTGATATGACCTACAAAATCATAGTCATCGGCAAGACAGGCGATGATAGAGCGGGCCCGTCCTGCTTCAAGGACCTCTGCCAGCTCCCGCTCATACTGTTTTCTCTGCAAATGGATTGTTTCTGAAACATCCTGAAATACACCCTGAGAACGGTATCCCTTGGTGTAAGACTTGTCCATACTGCCGCTGGAACGAACAAATATAGGGCCGATCTCAGGATGATTCCACTCATACTGGATCTCAACCCGCTCACCCTTAGCAGTCTTAGATAGAACATCTTCGATCATGGGATAATACTCAGGAAGGATGCGATCGTACCAGAAGTTATATGTCTCTTCCGGAGACAGCCCTGCCCCTATCCCACATATCATACTCATACTTTCATCAAAGAACATGCGGGGAGGACAACCTTCATCCTTCTCGAATACAAACATACCGACTCTGGATGAAGACAATATGTCCTTCAACATCTCTTTGCCAAAACGTTCCATAGATATACTCCCCCCTAGGATACCATTTCTATTATATTATTCCAAACCCTTATGTTTCAAGGCACACGCACAATCAGTAGATAATTCTGCGTATTCGGTATATAAATTTAAAAGTCGCCTAATATTGCCTGTTATCCCGGGTAATGTTATACTTAAAATGCTTAGGAGAAACAGGAGAAAGGACGTATTTCTATGTCAGAGATTTTTATCGAGGAGAGATCGTTGCCGAAGGCCTATCACAAGGCTCTTCTGGCTTTAAAAGAAAAGGGAGAGATAGTGGATTGTTCAGACTGGAACACCACCTGCCTTGACACAGCTGCCACTATCCATATCACCGAGCCCCTTGCGGAGCCTTTGATCAGCAAATGCTTCATTGGGGGACCCAGGGAGCTTCAGCAGTACATTATGGAAATGCTGGACGGTATACTGGATTTCGAAGTGGCTAAGGGTAACTGGGTATATACCTACCACGATCGCATGGTTAATTACGGGGGAAGAGACCAGATCGATTTTGTAGTGGATGAGTTAAAGCGTAATCCTTCTTCCAGAAGGGCCGTTATTCTGATAAGGGATTCCAGTGATATCGGTTCCGAGGATCCTGCCTGTCTGCAGCATATACAGTATTTTATCCACGGTGGCAGACTGGATTGTAAGGTCTTATTCAGAAGTAATGATGCATGTAAGGCATCTTTTATGAATATGTTCGCCCTTATTATGCTCCAGAAGCGGGTCGCAGAGCGAGTCGGTGTGGAGATGGGGACTTATACCCACAGAGCTAACTCTTATCACTGTTATGAGAGGGATTTCGGATCTCTGGATGGATATGTCAAGAGGATCACCGAGACTCCGGAGTCTTGTATTACGGAGTATGACGGGGATTGGAAGGATATGATGGACGAGGAGATCCCCGGTATCGAGCAGACTGTAGAGGAACTTAGAAACCGATGATAAAAAACGACCCCGTTTCCACGGGGTCGTTTTTTTACTCGCGGCCGTCCCAGCAGTAGGTGCAGAGTTTGCAGCCTTCCAGGCCGGTGGCGGCTATCATGTCATCAAGACGGTTAAATTTGAGAGTTGTGAAATTCAACTCTTTTCTTATCTCTTCAACCATATTGGCGTAACGCTCACTTTCGGGGTCAGCGTACTCTTTCAGAATCTCATCCGTTACCTTGCCGTCTTCCAGTCGGTCTATCACCCTTCTTGTAATAAGCTCCATCTCAGATGTTGATCTGGAGAAGTTAAGGTACTTGCAGCCGAAGAGCAGGGGCGGGCAGGCGGGTCTTATGTGAACCTCCTTGGCTCCGTTCTCATAGAGATATTCCGTGGTCTCACGAAGCTGGGTACCTCGTACTATGGAGTCGTCTATAAGAAGAATACTCTTATCCTTGATCAGGTCCGTAACAGCCAGCATCTTCATCTTGGCAATAAGATTTCTCTTGCTCTGGATGGTAGGCATAAATGACCTGGGCCATGTGGGAGTATATTTGATAAAAGGCCTTGAAAAGGGTACTCCTGATTCGTTGGCATAACCTACGGCATGAGCCGTTCCGGAGTCCGGAACACCGGCTACGATATCCGGCTTAACATTATCTCTCTTAGCCATGTTAGCCCCGCAATTATACCTCATCTGCTCAACACTTAAGCCTTCGTAGGAACTGGCGGGGTATCCGTAGTAGATCCACAGGAAGGTACATATCTTCATCTCATTACCGGGATCTACCAGGGTATGGCAGTTCTTATCAGTGATAACCACTATCTCCCCGGGGCCCAGTTCTTTATAATCGCTGTATCCCAGATTCTTATATGCATAATTCTCGAAGGAAACACAGTAGGCCCCCTTCTTCTTGCCCACAACCACCGGGGTTCTGCCAAGTCTGTCCCTGGCTGCGTAGATTCCCGCATGGTTCATGATCAGTATGGACATGGATCCTTCCACAACCTGCTGAACAAAGGATATTCCCTCGATAATATTGGCCTTAGTATTAATAAGGGCCGCTATAAGCTCTGTAGCATTAATCTCGCCGGTGCTCATTTCCTGGAAATGAACATGCCCGGAATCGAAAAGGATCTGGGCAAGCTCGTCCATATTGTTAATCTTGCCTACCGTGGCAATAGCGTAAGTTCCGTGGTGTGATCTTATGGTAAGGGGCTGGGGTTCATAATCGGAAATGATACCTATGCCGTATCTGCCGTGCATATCCGATACGTCATGATCAAATTTGGTTCTGAAGGGCGCATTCTCTATATTATGTATGGCCCGCTGGAATCCGTTCTCACCGTATACGGCCATACCGCCTCTTCTGGTTCCCAAGTGTGAATGATAATCCACTCCGAAAAACAGGTCAAATACGCAATCTTCTTTTGAAGCAACTCCGAAAAATCCACCCATGTCCTTATTTCCTTTCTAAAAAGAGAGTGTCTCACAACACCCTCATTTTAGCACAGAAATATTCCACTTTAAAATATTTAAAATGAATAAAAAAATGTTAATTTTTGCAATTCCTTATAGCTTATTAACCACATGTCCCGGACGTTCTCCCCTTTCAATAAGGGCGATGTCATCCCAGAGCATTCCGAAGCCTCTTACAAATGAGGAATTGGTGATACCGCCGATATGGCAGCTTAATATAAGCTTATCCGCCACCTCGGCATCCACTTTAACTATGGGGTTATCCTTTGATACCGGCTCTCCTGCTATGGTATCTAACCCTGCTCCTGCTATATGTCCCGACTTAATAGCCTCTATAAGGTCGACAGTATTAACCAGCTCTCCTCTTGCGGTATTGATAAGAAGGGCGCCCTTCTTCATCTTGGACAGGAAGTCCTTGTTAACACTGCCCTCTGTCTGGGGTGTAACGGGAACATGGATGCTTAAGATATCTGCCTGAGCCTGAAGCTCCTCAAGAGAAACGTAAGTTACATTATACTCTTTCTCCACTTCTTCCTTTGCACGGAATACATCGAAGTAAATGACCTTCGCTCCCATGCAGACTGCAAACCTGGCAAGGTATTTTGCAATATCTCCGAAACCGTACAAGCCGATGGTGCAGTCAGACAGTTCTCTTAAACTTCCCTGAAGCATGTAGTCTTCCTTAATACTGATCTGCCTGCCCTCATAAACACCGCGGTTACATACCACAACATTTCGAAGGAGACCCAGCATAAGCATCAGTGCCTGCTCAGCCACTGCCGAAGCGTTCATTCCCTTGCAGTTGCATACATATACGCCCTTTTCTGCAGCTGCACCTGTATCAACTCCTTGAAAGCCCACGCCGTCGGAGTGGATCATTTTCAAGTTGGGAAGTGCATTAATAACATTTGCCGACACCTTTCCCATGGCATCAACGATTATTACTTCCGCATCCTTACCTGCAGCAATTATCTCCGAGTCCGAGGATGCTACGGGAACATAGGTAATATCATGAGCTGCATAAATCTTCGGGTCAGTCTTTTCCTGCAGCCTGCCTTCTTTTTCTATCGCCAGTATCTTCACTTAAATCCCTCCTTGAAATAATCAAAGTAAAGTGGGGACGACTCATCGAACCGTCCCCGCCTTCTACACACTATACTAACTAAATATGATGGAACTTCCTATAATCGATGGGCTTACCGGCGTCACGCAGCTCTTTAGCCAACTTGGCATTAGCTGTATAAAGTCCGTGTTTCTTCTTCTCAACCAATTTCTTATAAGAAGGATCCTTCTTCTCAAACTTGGCGTTACGGGGAAGGGGAACATTCTGGTCAACCAGGATATCCTGAACCTTCTTGATGTTAACGTCATGAGCAGTCTTACCTTCTTTAACTGCCATATAAGCAGCAACACCTGCTGCCTGACCTGTACCGACACACTGAGGTATAAGGTCTAACCAGTCAATGGCAATACCGTCTGCCGAGAAATGTCTTCCGGCAACGATAAGGTTCTCTACTTCTTTCCTCTTGGGAAGAAGTGCCCTGTAAGGTATCTCAACGGGACCGCAGTCATTTAACTGGCTGATGGTGGAATGCCATGCGATAACGTCGTCATGCTCGATGGCAAAGGCGAAATCATCGGGAGTCATAACATATTCACCGATAAGTCTCTTGGAGATTCTGGTTCCCAGCTGTGGTGCTATATCATAGAGGAAGGCATTCTCGAAAGCAGTGGGAACTGCCTCTCTCAAATACTCAAGAACCTCTCTCATGGTATCTCTGGTATTCATCTCAGTCTCTGTCTGGTCTTTAACACAGGCACAGTCTCTGTTGGAATGCCAGTTGTTCATCCACATAATGGTAGGATCGTTGCTTGCTATGGGGATAGATCTGAATCCCGCCTTAGCTGCAAGACCTGCACGAAGGGCCATGTACTCATCGGGATGAAGTGCCTTCCACTCAGCATAGGCCGGAGTGCTGCATCCGCCGATTCTCCAAACCAGAGCCGTAGTATTGGCTCTTGTAACTTCATCTGACATGGAGCTGTAGGATGCTCCTGCTCTTGAATAAATGTCACCGTCTCCGGTAGCATCTATGACTATCTTAGCTGTTATAGCCTTACGTCCTTCTTTTGACTCGTAGAATACACCCTTAATGGTCTTCTTATCCATAATGGGGGCTGTACCATAGCAATGGTACATTACTCTGATGGCTTTCTTATGCTCTAAAAGCATCTTATCCATCTCTATCTTTAACTGATTAGGCTCAAAGTATACGGAGCGAACAAGACAGGCTTCCTTGCAGCCTTCGTAGCCGCCTCTGCTGGTACAATCCATATGGGATTTCCATCTGTATACCAGTGCCGGATCTGTGGATCCCACCTCGTCGAGGCTGGGAGCCGCAACAGCTCCGGGGATCTTCTCTAATCTGGTAAACCATTCTTCCTGGAGACCCCTTACGAAGGGCTTGTCATACCAGGAAAGGTTGGGAACCATGATAACGTAACCGCCTGTAACATCTCCGCCCATGTAGCCGTAACGCTCAAGAAGGATAATATTCTTGGCACCGGCTCTGGCAGCTGCAATAGCTGCAGAATGACCCGCTGCTCCTCCTCCGACGATAAGGATATCGCAATCGGCTTCTACCGGGATCTTTCTTGAACCTTCAGTTATGGTTGTTAATTGTTCTTTTTTTACAGCCATTCTTTTTTCCTCCTAACTGATAATAGAGGGTGTGTATGTCTGCTGATTATTTAATGATCACACCGAAGATACCACAGATTACTGTAGCGATTACGATGTAAAGAATGTTGGTAACAACACCCTTGGTCCAAACGAATTTCTTGGTGATCTCCTCTCTGTTAAGGAAGAGGGGTGCGTATGCAATAGCTCCCGGTGTAAGGAATGCGCACATTGCTGAAAGGATGGTTGCAACTGCAAGAACTGTTGCATTACCCTGTCCATTCTGCTGCATTGTACATGCAAGAGGTATACATACTGCGTTGATAGTGAAGCTGATAGGCATACCGTTTGTGAAGTTTGTGAAGATACAGGATGCAGCAACACAAAGGAATACCATGATAAACCATGAAGCATTGCCAAGGATGGGTGAAAGTGCGCCCTGGATAGCTGCGCAGATACCAAGTCCCTGCTCACCTGTTGAAGCGATAGCATTACCGAGGATTGTGAAGCATCCTGCTGTAGCTACGATTCCCCACATGGTTCTGGACTGAAGTAACTTAACACCATTGATGTATGGCTTACCATCTTTTGTTCTGATGAGGCAGAGGATAGTAAAGAGTACGATCCAGATCCATGTACTTCCGATCTGATTGTAGAACTTGAGTACAGGTGATCCTGCCGGAAGAGCGATACTGATGATAAGGAAAACGATACCGAAGATCATGAAGCCAAGTAATGTCTTCTGTCTTCCGTTCATTGTTAACTGCTCTTTTGTGAAGTTCATCTTAGCAACGTCGAAATTCTTCAGCGGGCTAAGATCTGTCTTCCAAACGAATCTCATGAATACGATGTAAAGGATTACAAATACTAATACTACTAATGTAGCAACTACAAGGTATACCCAATCAATAAAGGGAAGGCCAACCTTTTCCATGATACCCTTGATGATAGCGATGGATGAAAGGTGGATGCCCTTGAAGGGAAGTACATATGCGCCCATAGCTGCGATAAATACACCCAGTAATAACTCTCTCTTTAAGTCGCTGTCCTTTTCAATTCCGCACATCTCGCAGATACCGTCGATGATGGGATAGAAAAGAAGAAGCATTGTTGTGGGGCTGGAAACTAATGCAGCACCGATAAGTACTGTAATGAAAAGTGTTGTGATAAACTTGATGGGATGTCCCTGAAGACTCTTCATGGAAAGCATCTTACGTGCAAGAACATCAACTGCTCCTGACTCTGTTACGGCACCGGTTAAAGCCATAACCCAGATGATCTGCTGGATAGTAACGTTACCGAACCATGTGCCCAGGATCGCTGAAGCGGTGGTATATCCGCTCATTACGATAGCGAAAAGACCCATTACACAAGGCCAGAAGGTTTCATTGGTAGCAAGGATGATAACCAAAACTCCAATGAAGATGCCGATGATAGATACACCTACGGCTGTTATGCCTGCAAACGGAGGAACGATCTTGCCGAATAAGAACATGAAGCAAAGACCGATCACGGTCCAGACATAATAAGTTGCATTGTTGCTCTTTGTTTCTGTCATAATTCTTTCCCCTTTCTATTTTATAAAGAACTATTATGATAATTTAACTATATATAGAAAATTTGTCACGGTAAAGTAGCATTTTCCGACTATCTGTGCTATAATCGTCACAGATTTCGGTTGCAATGAAACCCTTGATATAACTGAGGTTTCACCGCCATTCCCACAGCCATATGTCGTTGTTTACATATTTTTAATAATATTTATTTTTATAAAATTTGGGGGTTATATGAGAGAAAAGAAAAATGAGTATTTCCTGAAAGTGTGTGAAACAGGAAATATTACCACTGCTGCCGAAGAACTCTTCATTTCCAGGTCGGTCCTTTCCCGTGCCTTGCATGAGTTGGAGGAGGAATTCGGTGCCACCCTTTTTACCCGTTCCAAGCAGGGAGTTGAGCTTACAGAGAGCGGGGTAGTCATCCGTGACATGATCCAGTCCATTGAGGCAAACTACAGATATGCGGTGGACAAACTGTCCGACGTTAAGAAACAGACTGCCTCCGACAATATCCGGATAGGGATCACCCCTACCAACGGTATGACTTTTTATAAAAGGTATTACTCCGCTTTTATGGAAAAATACCCGGATATTCATCTTTACATGGAAGAGCACTCGGCCTTTGACATAAGCACCCTGCTTATGGACCGTTCCATCGATGTGGGTATTACACCGGTAGTCTACGGGGATGATTATTTTGACAATGTGGTCTTATATACGGATAAGCTGGTTTTGGGAATGCGAAGAGATGATCCTCTTGCCAGGAAACGAACCATCAATCTTTCAGACCTCTCCGACCTCCCCCTGGGATTTTTGTCCGCCAGAGTCCCCATGGAGGGTATCGTAAAAGAGTACATTTCCGCCCAACGAAAGAAAGCCAATATAGTTGTCCGGACTACCGATAAAGAGCTGCTGCACCAGATGGCGGCTAACGGCTACTGCTACCCCTTCCTTACAAGAGACATTATGTCCGCCTGGAAGGATATCAGCTACAGGCAGGTAGGCTTTGTAACCCCTAGCGTTATCAGACTTATCTGGCCCAAGATGTCAGTGATCAGACCCGGTCTGGAAACCTTTATCCGCTTTATGAAAGAGAAATCAAAAGAGCTGAAGTCCGTATCCGATGACTGATGGGATACGTACCGATTTTGCTACGTTTGCGTACAAAAACCTACGCATCCGACCATGGACTGTGACAAAAAAAGATTGTAGAATTACATTAAATAAAAAGAAATCTTAAAAATTACGGAGAGGAGTATGTTATGGCAGAAGAAGTTAAAAAAACAAAGCGGCCGGTGGACCCCAACAGCGCCAAATATAAGCTGGGACAGATCGCGGCCAAAGCTTATGCAGACGCCGCTGCCGCCAAGGAACGAGGCGAGATGGTGGGCTGGTGCGCCTCCAATTTCCCGGTGGAGATTCCTGAAACCTTGGGTTTATATGTAGTTTATCCCGAGAATCAGGCTGCAGGTATCGCTGCGAGAGGATACGGACAGGAGATGTGTGAGGTTGCGGAAGGGGAAGGCTATTCCAATGATATCTGTGCCTATGCCCGCATTTCCCTGGCATATTCCAAGGTTAAGAAGTGCGAAGGCCAGGATATGCCCCAGCCGGATTACCTCTTATGCTGCAATAATATCTGTAACTGTATGATCAAATGGTATGAGAATCTTTCAAAAGAGTTGAACATTCCTCTTATTATGATAGATATACCCTTTAATCCGGATTATGAAGTATCCGATGCCGAGGTGGCTTATGTTAAGGCCCAGTTCTTAGCCGCCATTAAGCAGCTCGAGGGCATTACGGGAAAGAAATGGTCTGATGATAAGTTCAAAGAAGTTATGGAGTATTCGGGAAGGTCTTCCAGGGCCTGGCTTAAGGCTGCCCAGACTGCCCATTATACCCCTTCTCCCTTTAACGGGTTTGACCTTTTAAACCACATGGCCGTTATGGTTACCGCCAGAGGAAAGAAGGAAGCGGCCGAAGCTATGGAGCTTCTTTATAAGGAATACGAGGAGAATCACGCCAAGGGAGAGTCCACTTTCCGGGCCGAAGAGAATTACCGTATTATGTTTGAAGGTATCGCCTGCTGGCCCTGGCTTCGTGTCACATCCACAGGCTTAAAGAGCCGGGGAATTAACATGGTAGCCACCATTTACGCTGACGCCTTCGGATTCATTTACGACGATTTTGACGGCATGTGCAGAGCCTACGCCTCCGTTCCCAACTCCATCAACCTGGAGAAGGCAAGGGATAAGAGAGTTGCCCTGGCTAAGGATATCGGAGTGGAAGGTTTACTGGTTCACACCAACAGGTCCTGCAAGCTCTGGTCCGGTTTTATGTATGAAATGAGCCGTCAGATCGGTGAGGCCTGTGATATTCCGGTGGTAAGCTTCGACGGAGATCAGGCAGATCCCAGAAACTTCTCGGAGGCACAGTATGATACCCGCGTTCAGGGACTTACGGAGATTATGGAAACGAGAAAGGCGGCGAGATAATGAGTACAAAGGATTTATTTGAGAAATTTCATGACGCCGCTACTCATCCCGGCGATTTAATGAAGAAATATATTGATAGCGGGAAAAAGGTGGTTTTGGTGGCCCCGGTTTATACCCCGGAAGAGATCATCCATTCCATGGGATGTGTGCCTATGGGGGCCTGGGGAGCTGATATTGCCCTTAATGACGCCAAGCAGTATTTTCCTGCCTTCATCTGCTCCATAGTTCAGTCAATCTTAGAACTTGGTATGAAGGGAGTATACAAAGGAGCCTCTGCCCTGGTCGTTCCCTCTCTTTGCGATTCATTAAAGGTCCTGGGGGAAAACTGGAAGTACGGGGTTAAAGATATTCCCTTTATTCCCATGACATATCCCCAGAATAGAAAGCCTGATTTCGGACATGATTTCACCAAGGCAGGTTATGAGAGGGTTATCGCTGACCTGACTAAGGCTACGGGTAAAACCTTTGATGATAAGGCTCTTGCCGATTCCATAGAGATATATAATGAGCACAATAAGGTTATGCGGGAGTTTGCCGCTATAGTGGCTGAGCATCCGGAAGTAACGGCGGCACAGCGAAGCGACGTATTTAAATCTGCCACATTTATGGAAAAGAGCGAGCACACTGCCCTGGTTCGTGAGCTGATCGCCTCCCTTAAGGAAGAGGCTCCGGGCAAAGAGGGTGTACGGATCATAACATCCGGTATCTTAGCCGATTCCCCGGCTCTTCTTTCCATTTTCGATGATCTCGGGTTTAATATCGTGGGAGATGACATCGCCGCCGAGTCACGCCAGTACGCTACGGATACTCCTGTCGAAGGGGAAACTAACCTTGACAGACTGGTTAACAAGTTCTGCAGCATGGATAATTGTTCAGTGCTTTTTGACGTGGATAAGAAGCGTGTGGATATGATAGTTGATAAGGTTGCTTCTGCGAAAGCTGCCGGTCTTGTGGTAGTGCTTACCAAGTTCTGTGACCCTGAGGAATTCGATTATCCTCTTATTAAGAAGGCTTGTGACAAGAAGAGCATCCCCTGCGTTCTTATAGAGGTAGACAGACAGATGGAGAACTTAGAGCAGGCCAGGACCATGCTCCAGACCTTCAAGGAGAATATATAAAAACGAGTGATCTTAAGGAGGACATCATGAGAAATACAAAACGGCCCTTAGAGGGCATTAAAGTTGTAGAGCTTTCCACATTTATTGCCGGACCTTGTTGTGCCAGATATCTGGCGGACTTAGGTGCGGAGGTCGTGAAGGTTGAGGCACCCAAGGGCGACCCCCTGCGTTTTCAGGGTCCTAATGAGGGACGCCCCTACGGCGATAAGGATGACACATCATTTACCCTGGAGAACACGGGTAAATCCTGCATTACCCTTAATACTAAGTCGAAAGCCGGAAGAGAGGCCTTAGAGAAGCTTATCGCCGGCTGTGATATCTTCATTACAAATATCCGTCCCAACGGATTGAAGCGTGCAGGTCTTGACTATCCCACCCTCAGCGCCAAATATCCCAAGCTGGTATTCGGCTACGTGTCGGGATTTGGCGAGAAGGGACCGGATAAGGACGTTCCGGGATTTGACTTTACCGCTTATTTTGCAAGAGGCGGCGTTATGGGAACCATGTACGACGTTGACCACGTTCCCATGACTCCCATAGCAGGTTTCGGCGATCATCAGGTGGGAATGTACCTTGCTTCCGGAATACTGGCTGCCCTTTATCGTGCCAGAGAGACCGGCATCGGCGATATGGTAACGGTAAGCCTCTACCATACGGCTATATGGGATGTAGCCCTGATGCTCCAGGCTAATCAGTACGGGGATATCTCCACTCAGTTTCCCCTTTCGAGAAAACGACTGGCCAACCAGCTTCAGATTACTCACAAGACTAAGGACGGCGGCTGGCTCCAGATTGCCATGCCCCAGTATAACGTGCTCTATGACAGGTTCATGACTGCCATCGGAAGAGAGGATCTTATCGGAAATGAGAAGTTCTATCCCCTTGCCAATCTTCAGAATAACCTGGATGAGTTCTATGAGATCATCCGCGGGGAAGTTGCCAAACGTACCATGGATGAGATGTGTGAGATCATGGATAAGGCAGATCTTCCTTACGGCCGTTGTGCTACATGGAGCGAGATATTAAAGGATCCCCAGGCCTGGGAGAGCGACTGCCTGGCTAAGGTTAAGATGGATAACGGTCAGGAGCGGACCATGGTTCGTACACCTGTTATTTTCTCCGATACCGAGCTTCCTGCATATGAGCGTTCAGCCTTCCTTGGTGAACAGACCAGAGAAGTTCTGGGTAAACTGGGTTATTCCAAGGAGCAGATCGATGCCATGATCGCAGCAGGTGAAGCAACAGACTGTCAGAGGATAGGATAATGTATACTTTAGGAATAGATATAGGTTCAACTACATCCAAATGCGTGATACTTTCAGATGGGAAGGATATCGTGGCCAAGTCCCTTATTCCCTTCGGTACGGGAACAAAGGGGCCGACCCAGGCTTTTGACAGCGTACTTTCCGAAGCCGGGCTGTCTGAGTCGGATATCTCTTTTATCATGGCCACCGGCTACGGAAGGACCACATTTCCGCAGATGAACGGGGAGATGAGCGAACTGTCCTGCCACGGGAAGGGTGTCTTCTTTACCCACCCGGACTGCCGCACCATTATCGATATCGGCGGTCAGGATGCTAAGGTAATCTCCCTGTCAGAGTCAGGATCTATTGCCAATTTCGTTATGAATGATAAATGCGCCGCCGGAACAGGACGTTTTTTAGACGTTATGGCGGGAATCTTAATGATAGGTGTAGAAGAGCTGGAGACTTATGCTCTCCGGTCATCTTCTCCCGTTTCCATATCCTCTACCTGCACCGTATTTGCGGAGAGCGAGGTTATCTCGCAATTATCAAAGGATGTTAATAAAGATGACCTGGTGGCGGGCATATGCGCCTCAGTTGCCAGCAGAACCGCTGCTTTAGCCAAGCGGGCCGGAATCAAAAAGGAAGTCTATATGTCCGGCGGCGTGGCGCAAAACGGCGGAGTAAGGGCTGCTCTGGCAAAGGAACTGGGGGTTGAGGTCAGATACGCAAAAGACGCCCAATACATGGGTGCATTAGGCGCCGCTATTGCAGGCTACGAGAAGGCTTAAAATAAGGGTCTTGATTTTTTTTAAACAGCGATTATAATAAGGGTGTAATAGCTCCGTGTTTACTAGAGTTGACGGAGCACCTAAGGTAGTGATACCCCTCGTAAACTAGCGTGTTTACGTAGGGGTTTTTTCTTTAATTACTGCACATAAAACTAGAAGCAACTAATCATTTTTCACAAGGAGGATCCCACGATGATCAATACTAATCACAAGATCGAGTATGATGAGACCAAGTGCGTCGGCTGCAAGCTGTGCTATAAAGCTTGTTTTGTTGACGTCATCAGATGGAACGAAGAAAAAAAGCAACCCATTTTCAAGTACGTGGAAGACTGCGAGCATTGCTTCTTCTGCGCAGCAGTATGTAAAAAAGATGCTATCACTGTGGTGCCGGACTACTCAAGCGAGCACCTGCTTCAGGCTTTCGAGCCTTATTGCTAAAGGAGGTGCCATAGATGGATATTAAGAAGACAGAATTAAAATGTGACATACTTATAGTAGGCGGCGGTGTAGGCGGATTATCCTGCGCTATCGCTGTTAAGGAGCAGCTTCCCGATGCGGACGTGCTCATTGTTGAGAAACAGACAGCCGGTTATGCAGGTAAGGCCTGCCGTGGTGGCGGTGTACTCCAGTATTTTGATCCCAGGAAGGTGAAGGCTGAAGCTTTTCTGGCTTTCCATGCCCACGAAGTAGGCTGCTATATGGATGATCAGGAACTGATGCTCAAGTACGTTAAGATGAATCCCGATCTCTTAAAGAAGCTGGATTCCTGGGGAGTATCCATCCCCAAGGAGAAGAACGGCGAGTTCCACGTTATGCAGACAGGACCTATGACAGCCATTACCTGCGTTGACCTGGATATTACCCTGAAGCTTCGTAAGACTGCCGAGAAGCTGGGGGTTAAGATCCTTGATAAGACAACCCTGGCTGAGATCCTCAGTGAGGATAATAAGGTAACCGGAGCTGTATGTTACAGCATCCTTGACGGCGAGACCTTCATCATCTCAGCAGGAGATGTAATCCTTGCCACAGGAAGCCAGGATTACCGTCATGCCAGTATGTGGAGCAACGGCCGTGGCGATGGTATAGCAGCAGCTTACAGAGCCGGCGCTAAGCTTAGAAATGTGGAGTTCGGCAACTTCGCCCAGCTGGTTAGGGCTAAGTCCCATGCAGAAGTCGTATTCGGTGAGAATTTCATGTACAACGCCAAGGGCGAGTATGTAACCCGTAACTTCCGTGCCCATAGAGAATCGGATATCAACTCCAATGCCATCCTTGAGTGGTATAAGCAGATGAAGGCAGGCAATGGTCCTATCCATCTGGATTTCAAAGACGAGCCCGGCGGAGAGAACTCCCTTGAGAAGCTGTGGAAGCGTCCCTACGGTGAGAAGTTCAACAGACTTAATTCCGAGAGCGCTCACACTGTAGATAAGGATCTGGAAGTATGTCCTATGTTCATAGGTGAGCAATCTCCCGTATATGTAGGCCACGATATGCAGACCAGCGTTAATGGTCTCTTTGCCATCGGCGACTGCAGCTACTGCGGTTCTGCAGCTCCGGGAGCAGTTCCGGCGCCTCCGGGACGTAACAGAGGATCAGGTATCTTAAATGCTGTATTTGCTGCTATCGTTGTGGGCGAAGCCCTGGGTAAGACAGGAGTGACTAAGCCTGCAGCTATAGATAAGGCTAAGGCTGATAAGCTCATAGATGATATATTTGCACCACTTGATCGCAAGGATGGTGCTACAGCTAAGGATGTTATCGAACTGGTACAGAAGGCCATGGTTCCCATGGAGAGATCCGTTATAATGAACGCCGAGGGCATCGCCGATTCACTGAAGATCGTTGAAGAAGCTAAGAAGAAGGCTGCTACCATGAAGGCTGATGACCTCCACGGACTCCTTTCCGTACATGAAGCCGAGGCTATGGTAATGTCAGCAGAGATGCACTACCGTGCCGCTGATATGCGAAAAGAGTCCAGAGGATGGTTCTTACGTACGGATTATCCGGAGATGGATAACAAGAACTGGCTTAAGTGGATCGTGGTTCAGAATAAGAACGGGGAGATGACCTTTACCACAGAAGACGTTCCCATTGATAAATGGAACGTAAGACCACATGATATGCTGGTTCCTCTCACTGAAGAAGAGAAGAAGTCTCCTCTCTACAAGTATTTTGAGAGAGATATGGTTGAGCCGGATCCCAAGCGTTACGCAGAAGTAGCTGAGCCCATGGATCCTTCCCTGGCCCTGGTTCCCGAGGAAATGAACAAGCTTTTTGACGAGGGATATCTTCCCGGAGAGAAGGGATTCTGCCAGCTTCCTAACGGTACAGCTACCCTGGCTAACCTTACCCCCATGCCGGGAGTTACGGTGGAGATGTTCGACTGGTGGTTTGCATGGCACGGCCTTGAGCCCATGAGATATAAGATCTGGAATCATAACGAGCATTATTACTGTCTCACACAGAATCCGGAGATTTCAAAGAATGAGAACCTTTCCATGAAGGAGAGATACTGGAACACGGTACATGAGGTACATGAGGATACAGGTCTCGGTAAGGAAGTAATCTTTATCAACTTCCGTAACCCGGCTGATGTGGGCTTCGACCCTGAGAAGTTAAAGGACTTCAAGGGAACCATAGTCTGTGCCGGTAATGAGAAGAATCCCGTATTCATGTGTCATTTCCTGAGACCGGTGGAAGGCGGATGCGAACTCAGGACCAGGTTCTGGATGGGCTACTCCATAATCAACGGCAAGCCTACCAAGGTGGTTCCTGACGGTGAGCAGTTCCCGGTTATGGCAGCAAGAGGGCTCCTGATGCACAACATCAAAGAGTTTACCAATCTGGCAGCGATACTACCGGAGCTCTACGCAGAATACAAAGACAAGTTCTGATGAATGATCAATTCACGGGGGCGCATATCGCGCCCCCTGTTAAGTTCTACCCCATATTCTTTTCAGCCTCGCTTAAGTCGTCGTATCCATACATGTTGGCGGACTTGGCTATAACGTCCATAGCCAGGTTGTCCCCCTTATCCTTAAGCTCATAGATGTATTCCCTGTACAAGCGGAAGGTCTCATCGGAATAAGTGCTGAGTTCTCCTTTTAAGTAGGTCTCGTAGGATGTATTATACAGGCTGTCACTTTCCTTGCGGATACTCCTTGCCTTGGCCGCAACCTTGGGATACTTCTTAGCCAGGGCCTCCATCCAGCCAACCTGGATCTCCACTATCTCTTCCTGGGCCGATAGCCTCTCCGGACTCCTGTAAGGTAGCTTGTCCTTAAGCGCTTCATAGCCTTTGGGGTCTGTGGATTCCATCATCCTGGCGTATTTCTCTGTCAGGAGATTCCATCCTTCCTCTGCTGCCCGGGTCACATCTTTATAATAGCTCTCCAGCATCCTTTCATTCCAGTTCTCAAACTGGCTCTTCCTCATTATATGAAAAGTAGGCCAGTTATCCTGACAGCTTGCCCTGCCCCCTTCATTATTCACCCGGTCAAACTGCTTCCACTCTTCTCCTATAATCTTTTCTATCAGATCTTCTTTCATACTGTCATCCCCCGTTTTCAGGACCTGTTTTTTTATTTTAGTATCTTAGGAGTACCTCCTCGTCCTGCAATACTACAATACCAGAATTTAGGGGCTAAATCCAATCTTTTTACATACAATCGGAATTATAATTGCGCATTTCGCCTGAAGCCGTTATAATACTCCTTAAAATGATTAAAATGAGGTGTGGAATCCTATGGAACCTTCATTGGGACGAGAAAGAGCTAAATATATCACATCCGTAGTTTTATACGGAACTATCGGGATGTTTCTGAGGTATGTATCTCTTCCCAGTGAGCTGGTAGCCATGTGCCGTGGAATTCTCGGCTCCATCTTTATACTTGCCTTTCTTGCTTTTCGACATACCAAACCGGACGGGAAGGCAATAAAAAAGAACCTTAAATGGCTCATTATCTCCGGAATCTGTCTGGGATTAAACTGGATATTTCTTTTTGCCGCTTATATGGAAACTACCGTGGCTATAGCAAGTCTGTGCAATTACATGGCTCCCCTTATCGTTATAGTGGTGGCTCCCCTTGTGCTCCATGAAAAACTTGAAGTAAGGAAACTTCCCTGTGTCCTGGCTGCTCTCATAGGTATCGTTCTGGTCTCAGGTGTTACGGAAGGGGGCAGCGGCAATCCTTTGGGGATCGTATTCGGCCTGTCTGCAGCTGTCTGCTTCGTAATCATAGTTATATGTAACAGAAATCTGAAAGACATCTCCTCTTATGACCGGTCCATAGTTCAGCTGGCCTTGTCGGCAGTAACCATCCTGCCTTATTTCATAATACACAATCTTGGAAAAGAGCTTTATGTAAGCCCCGGCTCTATACCCATAGTTCTCATCCTCGGTCTCCTTCATACGGGAGTCGCTTACTGCCTGTATTTCAGCGGTATGGCTACGCTTCCTGTACAGACCGTGGCTGTCCTGGGCTATATCGAGCCTGTAGTCGCCGTCCTGTGTTCTGCCATCTTCCTGGCAGAGCCCATGACCGTCTCCGGCTGGATCGGTGCGGTACTGATCATCGCCGCTGCTGTGGTAAGCGAACTGATCCCATCAAAAGCAGCGCCCGCTAAATAAGGTCGTTAATCAACTCTTCCTGTGTACAATTCAGCGCCCTGGCAAGAGACAATACATAACCCGCATTGGCCTTCGCCAGAGACTTCTGCCCCTGCTCGTACTGCTGCAAGGTCTTAATGGGTATCCCTGTAAGGCCGGAAAGCTCGCTCTGACTGTAACCGCAAAGCTCCCGGTACTTCTTGAGATATGAGACCAACCGCCTATCTCTTCTTAACTCGTTAATCCTGTCAACAAAGTGCATGATATCCATCTCATGGTACTTGTCATACATATTAAGTATAGTGGTTATAGGCACTTCCTCCTCAAGTCTAAGCAGTGAGCATGCACTGTACCACTGGTAATAAGCGATAGCCCATCCGGCCCAGTATTCCGGGCTCCGGCCCTCACTATAGACAGGCTCCTTATACTCATAACGTCCTGTAACCTTCTCTGTGATCAAAAGCGCCAACTCTATTCCGGACATCCCCGCAAGTACATGTGGTACTCCCTTTTCAAACCTGCCTGCTAGGTCAGTTCTTATGAAATCGTTATAGAATTCTCCGATGTCATAGCCCAGCGTATATGCAGCATAATCGAGACAATTAGCAAGAAGGGCTCTGGCATTACGAAGGTACAATTCACTGTAAGCGTGCATCACCGGGCTTCACCTCCTCATCTATAATCCTGATCATATATAAATCCCCACGGACATATCCGGTTCTGTTCATGTTGAAGTATTCTCTTCGCGCCAGATCATCCCGCTTTCTTTTCAAAGGAAACCACTCTCTTGATAGGACTCCTTCGCTCCCAATATACTTGATTCTCTTAAAAGCTTCCCGGCTTTTTAAAACAACCTGCTGCCCCAGTTCACCAAGCTTCAATGCTCCGGTCAGCTGTGAGACCGAGATCACCCCGTTAATAAAATCCTGGGCAAAGGAAAAATAGCTGTCATCAGCCCTGTATCCTCTAATCACATCTGCCCCTGACAAATCAGGCATAAAAATATCACTCAGATACCGATAGGCCTCTCTGGATAAAGGTGTATCAAGATCAAAGCGTCTGTTATTAAGCAAAACCGTAATCCAGTGTAATACACAATACTCTTCTGAGTTGAGATCTATAACTTTCAACCCCTCCAAGTCTAACTCATATTGATTCACATAACCATCCCGGTTCTCGTCTACCGCCCATTCTTTTGCAAGAAGCTTATCCTCCGTACAATAGAATCCCCGGCCGTAATCGTTACCCTGCCTGCCCTTGCCGTACTCAGGCTTGTCAACTATATGTGGCGAACCATGAAATAAGACCATAAAAATATCCTCCTGTAGAAGTATAGTTATTATGCTCCTATAGAAGGATATTGTCAAGTTTCCTCATTAGCACACAAGGTCATTAATAATCTCTCCCGCGATTATCAGGCCTGCCACTGAAGGGGTGAAGGCTGTGGATCCGGGGATAGACCGCCTCGAGCCCTCTTGAATCAATTCCAGGGGGGTACGGGGTTCTTCTTTTGAATAAACCACCTTAAGGGACTTAATCCCCCTTTTCTTGCATTCATGGCGCATCACCTTAGCCAGGGGACACACGGAGGTCTTATAGATATCCGCAACCTCGAAGGCCGCCGGGTTAACCTTATTACCCGCCCCCATGGAGGAAATGATAGGCACTCCCGCTGCCTTGGCATTCTCAATAAGGGTCAGCTTGCCTGTAACGGTATCTATGGCATCCACCACATAATCATAATCAGCGAAATCAAACCGGTCTGCCGTCTCCGGCAGATAAAATGTCTTAAATGTCCTGACCTTGCATTCGGGATTAATATCGGCGATCCTCTCTGCAGCCACATCCACCTTAAAACGACCTATGGTGGATCTGGTGGCAATAATCTGGCGGTTTAGGTTTGATTCTGCCACCTTATCACTGTCGATAAGGTCTAAGGCTCCCACTCCCGACCTGGCCAGGGCTTCCACCACATATCCTCCCACACCGCCGATTCCGAAAACGGCGATATGAGATGAGGCTATGCGTTCCATAGCCTCTCTGCCGTATATCAATTCAGTTCTTGAAAATGCCTCCGACATGTTTTACCCTCCTGCGCCATTGACAGAACTTACTTTTTTCTTTGTTTTGCTGCAAGGACTGCAAAGATTATCACTAAGAGGATTATCAGGAAGGCAACCACTCCTATTATAATCCACACTACTATCATTTTACTATCAGCGCTTTTTGCCGTTTTGTTTGTCTGCGCCTTCTGATCCTTGGATACTTCCTTGGGCGCATCCTTAAGTCCCTCTGCGTAGGTATCAAACCAGGCCTTACGCTGAGAAAGCCAGGTCTTCATATAATCCACGTTTTCCTGAGGAGTTTTAAGTCCTGAGATTGAATTCGTCACTTCCCAGGTAGAGAAGTTCCTTGTAAACATATCGGTATAATCGGAGATTTCCTTATCAATCCAGCCTCCGTCCTTGTATATACTCTCTAAAAGAGCAGAAACCGCTTTGTAACGAGCCTTAACCAGGGAAGTAAACCACGCCTGCTGCATAAGCTTCTCATAGTAATGGCAATGAGCAATATATGATTCTTCAGGTGGTCTGTCCTTTCTGTCCTTATGCAGGTATCTTGCGCCTGCAGAAGTATCATAATCCCATGCAGGTCCTGCATAATACTTTCCGTCCTTATAATAGAAATAAACCGAACGGCCTTCGTAATCGTAGTTCTTAATAAACTCTGTAAATATATAATTGTTTACAAAGGAATTAATATCTACCTCGCTTTCTATCTTAGCGTAATCTCCGCTTTCAATGAGGCTTTCAAAATGATCCATTTTTTTCTTAACATCTTCTATACTCGTTTCTTTTTCCGGCTCCCTGAGTCTGTAGAATTTCCCGGAAGCAGAGTTGAAGTAGAGATGTCCTTCCTTGGTCGAGGGATCATCCATCTCGACTAAGAAGCCGTCTTTTCCCACATTTGCGGTATCCTCTATCTTTTCCGTCAGAAGGTAAGCCCCTCTGTAGGACCCATCCATCCAGACTTCCACTCTCTGGGTTTGTGATGCGCAAACCCCTAATTGACCGGCGAGATAAAGTGCCATGCGGTTTCTGGTCAGTGTAGGGTCTGAATAATCTGCAAGGAGAATCCATTTCTTTGATGCAGTGTTATCAAACATGGCTACCTTATTGCTAAGATTCAAAAGATATGGTTTTTTCGGTATTTCATCATCGGCAGTGGAGTTACCTCTTACTTTAATCTCTGCCTGAAAGTCATTCACTACAAGGTGTCCGTCAGTATCAGCTATAACTACAGACGCGCCCACATAGCCTGTGGATTTAGTCAGCTTTGTGCCTTCCCCATTATTAGTAGCAATATATACCTGAGGAACCTTTTCATCACGTTTATACTCAAGAGCTGATACTGCCTTACTAAGCTTGTCTGCCAGGGCACTGATTACCGATTCATCTGACTCTTTTCTTTTTATAGCGTTATCAACCTCTGCCAAAACAGCTGTAAATGCCTTTGCTGATTCATTGGGACAATAACCATAGTCCGTATACATCTTCGGATTAGGCGTATTCTTTCTTGCCTTAACAAGTCTGTCAATAGGTGCCTTTCCCCATTCGCCGTCTTTTGTGCTGTGAGGTATGGTTGATGTATCTGAGCCATCCAGGTTGATAAGCTCTGTATCAGCCTCATTGTTATCGGTATCAGTAAAAGTCTTTCTGGCCACAGCCTTTTTCTTGGACTGACCCGTTATAAACCCAGTCTCAAATGCAAGGGGAGATTCGTCCTTATCTCCGGCTTTCCCTCCTGCAGACAACATATCAACATACCCATCTATAACCGGTTGATGCTTGTCTGCATCAAAGACTTTTGAATCCTTTGGAATAACGTTACTATTTGAAAGAAGCACCACGGATAATCCTTTATTGTTAAGGGTTATATCCCAATCCAGATCCGCTTTCTCAATACGCTTATCAACAGATTCTACTGAAGTAGCCTTACATCTGATCAAAAATGAATGCTTCGAGGGGATAGACCCGGAAAGGGGCAGCATCTGCCACTCCTTATCCGCAGGTCCTCTACATTGAAGGGACCAGCCCTTTAGATCTACAGCACTTCCTGTAGGATTGTATAGTTCGATAAAATCATGAGATATTACTTCTGATTCACCTTTACCGCCATAAATCTGATAAACTAACACGTGGGGATTGGAAACGGAATAATTGGAATCTGCTTTAACATCCCTTCCTACCCCTATCAGCATCAGTGCCATTACGCAAAGTGCAATTTTCTCCAATACCTTCTTTCTCATACCTTTCCTCCCACCAGAACGGGTCATAATCCCGCAAGTGCATCTTTCAAAATATAATAGCTCTTCCTCAGTCTTTCAAAATACGGGTAACGGTCCCAATCCGGCCAAGTATATTCCTGCAGGTTAACATTGCCGGATTCCTTATCTGTTATACCTATGAATATACCGTCTATTTTCTTCCCGGAAAAATCTCCGATCTCCCAGAAGTCTCCTTCTATCTCCTTACTGGAGGGATCCCTGAAATTAAGCTCCAGCCACGGGATTCGAATCTCCATCAGATCTCCCGAATAATAAAAGTCCGCAATGGAGTTGTACTCATCAGCGTTATAATCGGTATTTCCGAATACCATCTTTCCCCCATCAAACACTCTCAAAGGGTAGACCTTATTCCTGTCAGGCAGTTTTAGTTCTCTTTCAACCAGATATATTATCTCCGTAAACTTATCTGAATTCTTGGCAGGCTGGGTCCACTTCGGTATTATATCCGGAAATCTCTTATAGGTAAAAAGGAATCTATCATAATAGTCCTGAACCTTCATGGTAGAATTCTCTTTTCCATTAATGGTCATCACAAAATCAACATCCCGGTCGAACTTAACGGATCCATAGTCTCGGGTTCCGGAGAGTGGGGTAATATCAAAGGGTATGGTTATCTTTTCATTATCCCAGTCAGCTCCGCTCTTTCTAACCATCAGATAAAGGTATCCGCAATCGTATTTTGCGGAAAGACTTATTCCATCACCTGAATATACCACATTCTTAGAATCCCAATCGTTATCCTTTCCATCCAGGATAACTGTCGATTCCCCTTCACCGGGAACAAAATCAAGAATACCGAAATGCTGCTCATTTGTCATATCATCATCCCAGAAGGCACGTCTGTTAGGATCCGTATAATCCATGGTATTCCAGGTTCTTTTAAACCATTCATCCTGCCAGGTAAATATAAGTCCTCCGGCATAACCGGCTTCCTTAATATCCTTCATCATTGAAACAAGCATCTCACCCTGCTCTTTCTCGGTATGATTACCCTGATCAAATCCGGTCAAAGGATTGGTATGAGTAAGACCCTTGCATACAGGCACTCCGTATTCACCAACCATAACAGGTACATGACTACGGGAGATGAGGTCTTTCAAATAAGCCATATATGTATTAACATTCCCCTGAGCATCTTTATTAGACGAGTATCCCTCGTCGGTATACATAAAGTTGGGATAATAAGGATATATGTGATAAGATGCAAATAATCCGGCCTCAAACTCCTTAGTAGGGTGTATATTCTCCACATTTAACGAGGATGAATCCTCTTTACCCATGGTTTCACTGGCATGGTGCATCATATCGGTTGTGGGCCAATTTGTATATGTAAGTGGCCTCTGCATTCCGTATTTAATCATCTCGTACGCTGCTATCTCATCTGATGTCTCTGCCCAGAAAACCTCAAAAGGCTGGACATTCTCAGCAGTAAAATACTGTCCGTTGTATGATGTTTTATCGGGGTTCTGACTGTTAGTACCACTTACAAATTCATCATCCGATTCTATACCCAGTATCCAGCCCATCACCCATGGCGAAATATCCCATTTGTATGTTCCCGAAGCATGACCGGTTCGTTCCGCGATAGTGCAGTTACCGTGTATAATATCAATGATATCTTTTTCATCCTTATATAGCTCTTCCCTCAGAGTCTTATCAAAGGCATTAGCGGTTTCAAGGAAGACATCTTCGTTGTACCATGTCCCGTGAAAGAGATAGAGCGGTTTCTTTGCATTCACGTTATAATTATAAAAGGCCTCATAAAATGCCGGGTTCTGAACAGTATAAACACGGATGCAGTTAGCATTCATCTCGGCTATCTGTTTGAACCATTTTAAATATTCTTCTTTCGTAATGGCAAACTCCCCGGGGTAATACCATGGTTTTCCCACTCCGAGATTAACTCCCTTTAAGAATACAGGGGTAAACTCTTTGCCATTGTACACTTCCAGGTATTTTTCTCCGGCACGAAATAAGTACTTCTCTTTACCGGCAGTATCGGTTCCTTTTCCTGAGGATGTCTTTTGAAAAATTAAAATACCCACTGTAACGAATATTGCCAGGAGAGCAAGGGCAGCGATCACCAAAACAATAACCGGGCCTTTACCTTTTATATTCTTTTTTTCATCTTTACCGGTATCGGCAGTGGCAGAGGATTCCTGAGTCGTCTCTTTTGTTATCCTCTCCCAATCTTCATCATATTTATTCATAATCTGTTCCTAAAACTTCCCTAACATAAATATCCAGGAATTTATCCTCTCCGTCTACGATCTTTTGCTCTTTCATAATGCCCAGGATCTCTCCGGCCAGTTCTTCAACGGCGGCAGCAGCGGAATCCTTAAGGTTTACCTCATTCGGGTTATATCCGGATTTCCATGCATCGATCTGTGGTGGCAGGAGGGCTATTCTGTCAAGGATCTCCCTGCCGGCGGCAGTATTTGTAAAGACCTCCAGGCCCTTTCTTCTCCACTTATAATAAGGCGCATACGCCCGATTAAGGAGGTATAAAAGCTCCATTCCGGAATCCATAGCCTTACCCAGACAAACCTTGGCTGTCGCATAATCTCCTCTGGCCATCATTCGGGGATAGTTATACTGTCCGCTCTGGGAAAACTCATGAAGCTTGTCAGCCAGCCGCATCTTCCATACTTCCTCGGGATAGTATTCCCCTATCTTGTTCCGGATCCTGGTAAACTGACCTTCGGGATCGGTAAAGACCTCCCCGTTAACAGCTGCTGCCAGGTGCATCTCTCCCATGGCCATCCACTGAGGCACCGTCAACCCATCGTCTCTGCGGTTACCCATGAATTGATTTACCAACTCTACGGGAATATGCAATATTCCGGAATAAAACTCACGAATCTTAAATACCCCGTGTCGTCTGCGCACATTAGGCGACACACTTCCCGGACCTTCCAGACGCTCGATTAGGGCATCGTACTCCTTCCGGAGTTCTTCCCCTATCTCATCATAGTCCCCGTCACGAAGCCACATGCAAAATCCCAGGGAAAAATCATGATCCTTTGAGATCTCATCATCGAATCCGAAGCATTCCGACCCTTCTCCCACAAGGCCTGCTGCTATACGGTCCTTGTAGTCGGGAAACTTAGCCTCTATCATGGGGGCTCCAAAGTGTTCATAAAACTCCCGGCACCTGTCCATATGGCTCATATTAAGCTGGCGGTCAACAAACTCCAGATTCGCCAGGGTGGTTTCCTTTTCCCGAACTAAGGTTGGCTCATTTTCGACCAATTTTAAAGCCCTCTCAAGATATTCTTTTGCCCGGTTGTAATCCCTGCGGTCGATATAAAGGAGGGCTACATTGTTATTATATAAGGACATCATCATGGGATCATCAATCCCCAGCTCGTCCATCAAGGATGAGGCCCGGTCATAACATTTCTTCGCCTCATCAAATATGCCGTAAGCACGGTAAGTGGTGGCTATATTAATAAGGGCTATGGCAAACTCCCCGGTCTTGTCCTGTCCCAGTTCTCCCATAAGCCTTATAACATTACCGCAGGCATCCACGGCAGTCTTTATATCCCCTGAACGGCGGGTAATCCCCACCAGCTCATTGTACAAAGAAATCTGGGCGGACTTATCTCCGGTGGATAAAGCCTCCTGCAAATGCCCCGTCAAAAAATCCTGCAAGTCTTTAACACTGTTTTTTCCCATCATCTCGTCATACTGACGAAGAATCTCCCTTACATCCATAAAACCCCCGGATAGTTTCTATCTCCAAACGAAGCCCTGGAATCCGGGCTTAACATCCCCACTAGCCGTATTCTCCGCTATCTGGTCCACTATCTGGTCCACGATATTAGACAATCTCTCGCTTTTAATCTCCTCAAACTCGTCAATGAATTTCTCATCCTTCTCAAAATTCAATATATAAGCTCTGGTCGGGGTCTCACTTCCCTCTAATGACACCAGCTGGCCACCTTTCTCGCGAAGCTGATTCCTGAGCTCATTTGCAAAATACTCCGACACATTCTCCACGGTAGGATTGATTACAGTAAAAGGGTCAATCTCGTTCATTACCTTATTCTGATATATGTCTAAGAACGCCTCTATAACCCGCTCAAAGGTGGAGAACTGTACGAACTCATCCACCTTGGTAACGATAGTGAAGACAAACTCCCAAGTATGGGGGTGAGTCTCACCGTTCTTACCGTTAATAACGATGTAGTGGTTCATGTTAAGGTATGATTTGATCCGGTATTCCCTATACAATCTCGGCGCTAACATATCCGTCTCCACCTCCCATAAACTTGTTGTACTTACGACGGTAACTGATATAATCGTGCTTCCAATTCTCCATCTTAACTATCTCGGCGTCACTGCCCTGAAGAACCATGGCCATCTGCTCTCCCATAACCTCATCGATTCCCGGAAGGATGATTACAAGATTCTCCTCATCCACCATGAACCTTAAGGTGTTCTCATCCGTTGCCATAAGCATCTTCTGAAGATAATCATCCATCTTCTCCTTATCTTTCATGTGAATATGGATAACATGAAGGGGACCTACGCCCTTTTCATACAGGCTTCGCAGGAATTCCGGAATAGCCGCCGCATAGTAGGTATGGAACTTCGAGGTAAAAGCCTCATATGTAGTTATCTTCTCCTGCAAATGTGCAACAGTCTTATTCAGCTTAATCTCATTTGCATTATACTGGGCTATCTTAACCAGGTTCTTACTAATAGAACGAACAGCAATCATAATGGCACATACAAAGATTGCGATCATTATAGATACCATTACAATAACAACATTCTTTGCTTCCATGAGAGAATTCTGGTTTAAAATAACGTAGTCATAGGTCATGAGGCACACGGTATATGTTTTGCCGTGCCACTCAAACTTACCACCTGAAGCAATGTAGCGGTCTTTATTAATAAATATAATGTCATGCCTTACTGCTTCTGTATTTAAGGATCTTATAAACTCCCTGGAAGAATCCATATTATAATAGCTATCCGCCGAAAGGTTCTTGTATTTGCTGGTCTCCGTTACGGACTTTACAAAAAGGATATCGTCTTCAGAAGTTAAGGTCCAATATCCTCTGGCTGAAGTATCAATGGAGGATATTATGTCCGATATCTGCGACTCCGTAGCACCGGATCCCAAACGGTTGATCTGGTCTATGGTAACCTGAACATATCCGTCCTGTTCCATACCGTATATCTGAAGGAATGCATCCTCATACCTGGCTATTTCGAAGAAACAAAGCCACTCCATAAAACAGCCTAAAAGTATGGCTGCAACAACGATTGCAACAAATATTCTGCGGTCAACCGCTTTTTTCTTTTTATTCTTCTTTTCTTTCTTATTAGCCATTCTCTTCTAACTTCTCCTCGGGAACGGTATTGACCCAGCTTCTCATCTTAGTCATAAAGTGTGCCGGTCCTTTCAGTTCCCTAACAAGTTCGTCCTTAAACTTCTTTCTCTCGTCTGTTAGAGTATTTGTCTTCCATGCGCTATCGGTATTAATACTGTTGATGATTCCGGCAAATCTTATAAAGAATACCAGCACATTAAACAGCGGCAGAACAAAGACCACCCCAAACTGCTTTCTATAATATGCCCTAATCTCTTTAAATTCATGTAAATATCCCAGATTAGAGAAGAAGTACAATATGCCCGCAATAATATACATTCCATAAAGGATCGCCGTAGAAACAATGATCAGGCTCGCCGAATATCCTACTGCAGTAAGACATGCCATGGCCAGATACCAGATTATCCTGGGAAAGGCAAAGGTATGGTCGTACATTAAGGTCCTGATGGCCACATCCGAAAACATCTGCCATACACGAAGTTTCTTACCCGCGAACTGGTGGGAAACCTCCAAACTTCCTCTCTGCCACCTCTGCCGCTGAGTATAAAGTTTATTCATATCCTCTATGGGATCTACAAAGAATATGGCATTCTCGCATATATGGATCTTAACCTTCTGGATGTAACGCATCTGGAAGGTGATATTTGTATCCTCGCAGATAGTGTCCGTGTCATACAGATGGGACTTCAGCACCGCTGATTTACGAAAAGCCGAAAATGCCCCCGACAGGGTATAAATAGAGTTGGTAAACTCCGCCGCATTCCTTCCGGCAAGGAAGGCCTGGGCATATTCCATAAATTCCACCTTTCGAAGCATCTTCTGAAAGAAGCCTTTGTACCCTTCTATCATAGCAGGCTCCGTAAGGATAGCTCCGGTCATGCAGTCAATGCTTACGTCTGACTCAAACTTCCGAACAAGATTGGTTATGGCATGTTTCTCGAACTGTCCGTCGGAATCCACATGGATAATGTATTTCCCATCGGAATTAAAGAGGGCAAGATTAAGCGCCCTTGACTTACCCTGTTTGGAATTAAGCCACTGCATCATAAGGTCGGGATATTCATTCTGGCATTGTGTATACACGCCAAAAGAATCATCTTTTCCCTGATTATCCACGAAGTATATCTTAATCCTGTCATTTGGATAAGTGCTTTCATTTATTGATTTAATACAATTTGCCAATGTATCCTCGGAATTGTATACAGGAATAATAAGTGTAACCTCCGGCCAGAAGCCCGGATCCTTATACTTTGTCGGCCTTATCAGCTTGTAAATCAGCACAAGGGCACTCATCAGCGAGGGAACAATCTCCATGATAAAGGGAATCACTACCCACGCTGCCCAAAACAATGCCGAATTAAAAAAACTATTTATCAGCGTCATACTTAAATGCTCCAACTTTCTGCTTGATGATCTGCGGTCTTGTAAATACATAGAAATACAGCAAGATCGACAAGCCATAGAAAACTATTCGTCCCACATAGGTATGGGCTATATGGAACATGCCTACTCCGCCCGCGCTTATAATAAAGCATATAATGGTTATCCGAAGTGCGTTGCAGACTATAATATAAATAACTCCCAGGATTCCTACCCATACCCTCTCCCATACGGTGTAAACCTGATAGAATATCAGCAATGCGAGAAAGGCCAGGATCTCTATAACTCCCGAGCACTCAAAATCTATCTTCAGCGTAATAGTTCCGGATACGGAGGCTATCATGATCGTTCCGTAACGATAGTATGCCGAATATGCCCCAGTAACTTTACCCGGGATCGACGCAATAAGAGCGACGATCTGCGCGAGCAGATTTGTAAGAAGGGGCATTAAAAATACCATGGCAATAATGAAAAAGCCTGCGGCACCAATGGCATAACGCCAGAATTTCAAATCTGCCTTTTTTAAAATATGCAGCAGGAATATCCAAATGGCTATACCTACAGCCCCCACAACATAAGCTACAATCGGAAGCATTCTATCCTCTCCTTTTATTCAGAATAATCTTTATCATGATTCGTTTCGTATTTTAAATCATAGTCAAAATCATAATCATAATCGGTCTCTGAATCTACATCCAGGTACTCACAACCTATCCTGTTATACCTGTCCTGAACCTTCTCAAATTCTTCGTCTGACAGCTTGTCCTCATCTTCCATCGACCACGGACTGTCCTCATCTTCCTTCGGCCACGGGTCGTCTGCATCTTCCTTCGGCCATGGATCATCTGCATCTTCTGCTTTATATGATACTGCCGTATGGTTTCTTCTCGGGGCCTCTTTAACATGGAGCAGCAGGTAATAACCAACCGCCATCAGCGCCGAAAGAAGGGTGCAGATAAGACCTGCTGCAAGATACGGATATGCCAGATATATCTCTGTCACTCCCTTGGAGACATACAGCAGATGATTGTCCTCATAATCTCTTTTTTCCAGGTTAAAAAAGTTATGATATGCAAGGGTTGTATTCACGTTATCATAATCTGACACAATGGTGATCTTGTCCGGTTCATAGGAAACCTCCAAGGGTACTATCTGCCGGTCAGGCAATTCCGTGGTAGAAAGAGACATGACCTTGCTAAGGAGCTTTTCTACTCCCTTATCCCTGGTTATACCGTAATAGTACGTCAGGTTAAGTCCTACAAATATTATTTTATCATTTTTTACCGTCCCTAAAAAGGGGATATCGTAAGATTCGTCCTTTACCTTTCCCCACGTTTTATCAAGTCCGTCACAAAAGTAGGTTCCCCACTCCCGGCTCTCTGCGGGGAAGAGATCCGTATCAAGATCCCCCTCTATGGTATTAAGAATCGGGAAGCCCTGGGAGAAGGATATGGGGTTGCACACTACTCCCAAGAAAACCCTTCCATTTACATTACGATCCTCCGGCACTCCGTCGGCAGAAATGATTATCCTGACCCCTGCTTCACTAAGCTTGACTATAAGATCCTCTGCATATGATCTGTCCCTGAATTCAAACGAGGTAAGGTATATTATCTCATAACCCTTTAGATCATCAAAAGCATAGTCATCCAAGAATAAGGATCTTCCTTCTCTAAAATAGGGGAACTGTCTTGCTATAATATTAGCGCCGTCTCCGATAGCTATAGCTTTGTATTCAGTTATAACCCCCCATGTATCCGGATGGGATTTGTCAAGGCTGTACAGTCTGTATCTGCCTCTGGAAGCAATCGGCTTATAGCCTGATCTGGCGGCGCATACATCTACTTCAGAGCCGCGGGACTGCCCTTTTTCAGGCAGATACAGCAAGACCGTATCATTTCCCAGCTCCAGGGCCCGGTCAAATACGTATGTATATGCCTGTCCGCTCACTCCTCTGTTTATATTAACTATATTACTGTCTATCTCTGAAGAATTCCGTCCTACGCCGGATGCGATCTTAACCCCGCCCGGTCCTGATACAGGAACATATGCCCCGGCAGACTCCATATTTCCCTCATCAAGAATACAGAGCCGCTGCCTGGTAATGGACTTCGCCTTTTCTATAAGAGTATTCTCTGCAAATACACTTAACCGCTCCTCAGGCTGGTGATCACTTCCGTCACCATATAAAAGCGGAAGCGAGGGAATAGTATCCGCCATCATGATTATCACCATAAAGAGGATTATAGGTTTTTTTAAAGTTCTCCAAGCCATAAAGCTCAGGAGTATAACGCATACCGCTATGGATATAGCCTGAAGCATGGAAACAACTGAACCTCCCGGGATCAGTTTGATCAGGTTATGCGCAGTCTCTGTTGTAAGCAGCAGTAATATCAAGCCAAACCAGAATCCGGACCGCTCTTTTTTGTAACTCAGAAATCCTCCGAAGAGTGCAAGAATAACTGCTGCCAGCCCGAAGTATAAGGATAAGGACGGGCCGTTATTAACCCTATTTAACGGATCCATGGACGTAAAGAGCTTCTGGAATATCTCCCTTGTATTTTCTGTCTCCTGAACCGTGGATATCCCCCCGAAAAGTCTGGGTATTGTCCAGATCCCTGTCAGCAAAAATCCGAATGCCGCAGCAAGAATTATCCGAAAAGTTCTTAAATATCTGCCGAAGGATAAGATGTCTATCAAAAGATAAATAAGGAAGGATATTATTACCAGCAGCGCATACTTCAGATCAGATAACGCGATCAGCATAAAAGATATCGTACATATAGGAAGATATCTCATCTTTCCGATATTCAAATATTGATATACGGAAAAAAAGAAAATGGGGAGGAAAACCATACAAAGAGCTCTTGACAGATCCCCCATGCCGAATAAAGCATAAAGATTATTCGGCACAAAAAACCATAATACTGCAATGATGGTGCCCAGAAACGGACGATCCATGATCCTGCCGATAACAAACCAGACTATGGCGCCAAGAAAGAAGATCATCATGACGAAGACAAGATACCCTCCAAATGAGCTAAGGAAAAAGGGCTTTGCGATCGCCATGCAAAGGGCATAAAAATAAGGGCACAAAGGGGCATAGTACCTCATGATCTCCACGCCGTTATACCAGTCAGGATCGTACAGGGGATACCAATTGCCCTCTGCGATACCGTTATATACCAGTTCCCCGCGGTAAACGTGATACAAGGCATCCGGTCCTTCCGGATACAATCCGTTTTGTGCCACAAAATGCATTATAACTAATGCAATAGCCGCAAAAGCGGCTATTGCGATCACACTGTATATTATTAACCCAGTTCTGCTAAGTTTTATGCCTCTACGCATCCTACTGCGCCATCCGTACTCTTTCTCTTTAAGATAAGGGCAGCACCTGCAACTGCCATGCAGATAATAACTCCCATAACCGGACCTGAAGATGTGCCGGCTGTTCTGTTCCACTCGTCACCGATCTCGATATAGTTGTAATCTACAACCTTGAGGTCTCCCTTGCTGAGTCCAAGAGAATTGGCAACCTTGTCTGTTTCCATGTAGAACTCCATCTCGTCCTTGCCGCCGACACCTATGGTCATGCTTACCTTACCATAAATGACGTCATTAGAACCATTCTCTGATAAGTTATTAATATTTGATGCCGAATGCCATGTACGCATATCAGCGATATAGAATTCATGTGTTCCCTGAGACAGGTTGTCAAGGTTGGGATTCCAGTCAATATTGCCATTAGGATCTACTGATACAAGCTTCCAGGGGATTCCTGAACTCTGATTCCATGCATCGCCCAGGTTCGGGTTCTCTTTATTAAATACGAAGTATGCATCGCTGAACTCGCCGCCTGCTGCCAAGAGATGCTGGTCATAATCAGTAACAACGTGGCCTCTTATGTAGTCCCCATCCATGAATAACGCAACATTAGCATCAACGTTATTATGATTGGTTCCTCCTGTAGAATAGTCGATCCTTGTATGCGGATAATTAGCCCACTCACCATAAGTACCGTCATATACCATATCTTCTTTAGGTGCATTCTCATTGGTGGTTCCGTCAATATTCATTATGTCATGAATAATGGGATCCTGTTTATTATATCCGAAGTTAAGTGATTTCGAATATGTGGGCAGCTGTTCCCTGGGGATCGCTATCTCCCATTCATCACCATTCACATTAACGATGGCGCCGTCAATTCCTTCGACATATTTACGTTCACCATCCAGCTTAAACTGGATAAACTTTTCAGATCCCAGATCTGAAGAGATTGAAAACTTACCGTTATGGTAATCTCCGCCCCAGGTAATAGCTCCCGAGTCGCCGCTCTTTGCATAGATGTAGAAATAATCTCCATCCCACATTGTCGCAAGCTCTCTGATATTACCGTCACCGGGAGAAGTCTTGGATACAGCGTCCCAGTCGCTGAAGTCTCCGTCTATCTTAATGCCGTTATATTCAGTTCTAGCCGGCTGCTGCTCTGCCGATGCTGCTGAACTCTGCCCCGCAGCCGGTGTGCCGGAAGAAAGATTTGTAGAAGTTGAAGCTGTAGCGCTTGAATTAGCAAATCCTACGCTGAAGGAATCACCGTATTTTGCTTTCGGAATAGCGATCTCAACTACATAAGTACCACCGTTATTACCGCTGGCCGTATTCCTGTAGGAAACCTTTATGTCTGATCTATCCTTCCATCCGTCCTGCTTTATGGATATAGTCTTATTACCCCAGTCATATGTCGCCTGGAGATTCTCTGTGCCGCCGGCTCCGCTTATCGTAATGGGATTAGACCCTCCCGTCCAATTCATATCCCACTCATTATTAACATTACCGGTGTACATAAGATAAATATTATCCTCGTCATAAGCAGTCTTCCAAGACGAAACGCCCTGACCTCCACCGCTTTGTGATGATACCTGACTCCAGTCAGATACATCGCCATCCATAGTAATAGACCCGGCTGCATGAACCCCTACTGCGGGTATCATACTGAAGGCCAATACAGCGCTGGCGATAACGCCGATTCCTTTTCTGATAGATTTCTTCATTTTCCCATTACCTCGCTCAACTACACACGTTTTTAGTTCATATTGTCAACTACTGCATTATTAGTATTATCTTCATCTGTTATTTCGTCACTAACTTCATCATAATCAACCACTATAGCATAAACTCTTAAAGGAGTTTCGCTTATCTCAAATCTGTCCAGATCCCAGTCCGTTTCTTCAAAGTACTTATAGAGCTGCCGAAAGATAACCTCGCCCATGTTCTCTATAGTGGAATCTCCGTTAAATTCAGGAAAATCATTAATATATTGATTACGATAACCGCCCAGGATATAACTGATATTCTCCTCTATATCACGCATGCGCACATTCCTTCTAATCCCCTTCATGGAAGAGAATTCTACGGCAATCTCTATAACGTGATGGTGTTTCTTTGTTATATCTCCGTCAAAACTATGATCCATAGGAAGGCGGTACTTGTACCGAAATCCCTCGTATCCGTTCTTCATACAGTTATCCCATTTCTATATAGTTACTTGCATTATAGCACCATTTCTATGAAAATGGTACTAGTTTTATCATTTTTTTATAAAAAATATATCAATGTTTACATCTTTCTCGAAAACCTTGCGCGGCTCATGCCAAATATAATATAATCAATAAAAATAAATGCAAGGAGACGGGTATGAAAAAAAGAACTTTATTAATTGTGTTATTAGCGTTTGCTCTGGTGATTCCCGGCTGCGGGCAGAAAAGGCAGTCTCAGTCCAAGCTTACTGTTGCCTCAACAAAAGCCACATCCAATAACAGCGCCCAAGACTCTCAGGCAAATCAAAACGCTCAAAAAACATATGAATACACTAAACTACATGAGTCACTTCAATCTAGACTTACAGCTTTGGGCTTGCCAACACCTACCCGACCATCCCCCTCAAAACTTCCAGATGTAAAACCAGTGCATTTAGAAGCAAAGAAAAACATATCAAACAGCAAACTACCACGAGTTGAGATTACATTGCCGGATAATTACCTGCTGTCAAACGATAGCTATACCAAGGCAACCATTTCTATTTCCAATGCGGGAAATAACAACATTCCTGCATCCAATGGAAAAGTTCGGATTCGCGGTAATTCCACTGCTGAACTAGCCAAGAAGCCCCTAAAAATACGTTTTGAATCAAAGCAAGGCTTATTCGGAAGAGAACACGAAAAAACTTGGACTCTTCTCGCCAACTGCTTTGATGCTACAGGAATACATAATTATGTAGCATATAATCTTTATGACAAGATTACTCCGGAAGGAACATTTTCTTCTCTTTGCGTTTTTGTTGATGTTTATGTAAATGGGGAGTATCAAGGTGTCTACAATCTTTGCGACCAAATAGAAACCGGAAAGGGGCGGGTACCTGTAAGCGGTAAAGTAGGTCAATCCCCCGAGACTACTGAATACTTGATAGAATTAGATTCTCGAGCTTCTGCAGAATCACCCAATGGTGAAGGATTAGACTGGTTCTGGCTTACATGGTCTAATGATTCCTTTAATGTCAAATCTCCGGAAACTAAAGATGGTCTGTCAGAAGCCCACACTGCCTTTATCAAAAACTACATGGATGATGTATTCGCAGCTGTCAGTCTCAAAGACTGGGAAGCTTTAAATGCTCTTATTGACGTCAATTCTTTTATCACAGTTCATGCTATAGTAGAACTAACAAAGAACGTCGATGTGCATCATTCCAACGTTTATTTGTATAAGAAGTCTGATGGCAAACTCACATTCGGCCCCATCTGGAATTTTGACACTTCATTTGGAACGGGTGAAGGAACCGCCGGTTCTACAGATGGTTTTGTTACAGAGACTGGGTTTTTTGCAGGATTTATGCAGATTCCGGAATACAAAGAGACTTTTAAGACATATTTCAATGATCACTTAAACGAGATGATTTCAATAATAAACAAGTCCATTGATACAGTCGATGCTGAATATGGGGAAAGTCTTGAAAAAGAATATCAAAACTGGGGAAAAGAGTACTCTGTATATAGTTTGAAGGAAATGCAAGGGCTTCCTTCTCATGCTGAACAGACCGCATTTATGAAGAAGTGGCTTAACGAAAGAGCTGCATGGCTTCATACCGAATACAACAAATAAAACTCATCAGCAATACCAAAGCCGGGGGCATCCCCCGGCTTTTTCATTATCATTCCAGCTCCATAAAGAGTCCTAAGAGCAGCCTCTTTTGGGTGAATAGTTCTACTACCTCAACTCTTTTTCATCTAAATGCTTCAAATACTGTTTCCTCAGCGTACGCTCATTTTCAAAGAATGCTATCTCGGATCGTGACATTTCTTTATGTTCCATCTTCATCCTCACAAGTGTCAATGTACAAATGAAATCTGCCACCTGAAATAATCTGTAGTCCCTTGGCAGCACCCTCTTGAATTCAACATTATCCAACAGAGCATTTAATACAGATGATAAAATCTTGTTCACTTCCGTCTGCCCATTATCGTAGTATACCTTGATGGTATCAAATTCTAAGAAATACCGTAAATGATCTCGAATAAAAACGGATAACTGCTTGCTTATCCTTCCAATGGCCTCCAGAGAATTATCAAATTGTTTTTTCTCAATATAAAATGATTTGTACTGAATTTCCATGCGACGAATAAATCCCATCATCTTTTTAAGGATACGCTGTCGTTTTGAAATATCGATTTCTTTGTATTCTTCCTCACCTCGGATAATTGGTCCCGCATGAAGACAATGACCGGAATAGCCGATATTCAGAAGACCAGCATCAAGTTTGGACAAATCATCTGAAATATCTATATACTGATTATGGAAGACAAATGTAATTATATAATATGGGGAATGATGTTTATATTCGCCCCAATCTCCCGATTCATCAACAAAAATACTTAGTTCTCGCATATACCTCCTAAAAGAAAAAGACGGGCGTCCCGCCCGTCATTATGTGGACCCGGGTCTTTCGACCAGCCCATGGTAATATTATAATATCAAATAGCTTCGTACTTTTCAACACTTTTCTACGATGCCGTAACGGCGGCCCGTGGGCCGCCGCATATTATACATGTCTTACAACTTCAAACCTATATAGGAAAACCTCCTCGTCGGTGCTGATGCCGCCCTTCTGGAAGGCGATGGCCACCTGCTCTTCCACGGTGTCTACCCCTTCCAGGTCCGGAAGAAGAAGTCCCGTCTTATCTCCGGTGGTAACTATTACACCGTATTTCTTCACATCCAGCTGGTCCATCCCGGTAATCTGCTCCGGCTCCCCAAGAACATCCACTTTAACATCGATCCAGGGCAGCTCTTCTTCCACAATGGGATGAAATCTGGGATCCTGGGTAGAAGCGCTGATGGCGTTGGTAATGATCTCTTCCGCCAGAGAGTCCTTGGTGGGAAGGATAGTTCCGATACAGCCGCGAAGCTTACCGTTCTTATGAATGGAAACAAAGGCTCCCGCCCGTCTGTCCCTGATCTCCGGAGAAACATCTGCCGGTATTGCCATTCTTATTCCTTTAGTAATGTAGTTTTCAAGGGATTGCCTGGCAAGTTTAACGTATTCGTCGGCCATATTTCTTCTCTCCTCCACAGCTTTCAGGTTCTTGTTTAAATGCTTCACCAGGAACTGTCTGTTCTCATCCGGGCCTTCCGGGTGGAAGGTGCAGATACCGTATCCTACACCGGTGGCATCCTCATGGGATAGTTCCTTAGCCTCTACGGCCTTGCCGTCAAATACTCCCGCCATTATCACAAATGACTTGTGACCGCACTCTGCCGCACATTCCCTGAAGAAATCCGAGAAGTCAAAGAGTTCTTCGAAGGCAGCCCGTCTGCAGACATCCATAATACGTTTATCATATTCAGGCCCTTCGGGAGCAAATCCGTAAGGTCCATCCTCTTTGAGTTTATGGGAAAGGTCGCCGCTGGCTATGTACACTACTTTTCGTCCAAGTTCTTCCACGGCCTCATTTATGATCTCTCCGAAGGAGTAATGAGCTGTAAGAGCAAGTCCTGAAAGCCCTACCCGGACAAGTTTGTAGTCCGTATACTTCTGGCGGATAAACCACAAGGGAACCATACATCCGTGGTCTAATTCATGAACGGTCTCCCCTAAAGATCCTGCCGGGAACTCCTTCTCCACCGCCAAAACCGAAATCTTTTTTACAAGTTCTTCATCATAGTCTTCTTTGAAAGCCACACTTGGCGCACCAAAGCTTGCCATGCTTCCCATTCCCACTTTTCCTGAAGATACGGAGAAATAATCCGTAAACATGCTGGCATGGGGACTGGAAATAATGATGGTATCGGGCTTTATCTGCGCAATCTCATCTGCAACTTTCTGATAGGCTTCAATGGTCTTTTGTACTACCGCTTCGCCTCCTCTGCCTACCTTAGGAATGATAAGAGGCGGGTGAGGTACCATATATGCTGCTACTACTGACATTGTTCTTCCCCCTTAGATTTGTATTATACTTTTTTATGTTAATTTGTATTCGGTCTCGAGAATCCTTCTCTGCTTCCGGGGCTCCCACTGGGCCGGCTGCCACCGGGCCTGCTGCCTCCCGGTCCCCCGCCGGGGCCTCCTCCAAATCCACCGCTTTGGATGTTGGATGTCACGGTATCTGTAAGAACAACTTCCGTTATCTGATCACCATTTATCAGCTTATAAGTCTCGCCGCTCTTAAGCTCCGGCAGGCTTATGGTCAGTGCACTGAAGGAATTGGCTATGGTCTTTGCAAAGAGTTCTTGTCCCTGGGAGGTCTCCAGCCTTATGGTATCTCCTGCATTACCCTGAACACTATACATAAAGGATACTTGGGTACTGGTGGCATCAGGCGCCTGAGCCATCATGGTTCCGCCGCAGGCGATGACATTTCCTCCGTTAATAAAAATCTTTCCTCCGCTTTCACTTCCCGGATCGAGGGCATTTCCGTCGGAAGGAACACTTACAAATACTCTGCCCCCGTTTATAACAATATCCATATTGGAATCAATTCCGTCTGCATCTCTTCCGCCAGAATTGATTATTTCGATACTGCCGTTATTTATAGTAATACCTGTACCGGAATCTTTTGATGTGGCATTTATTCCGTCATCCTTTGAAGATATTTTCAAGTCTCCGCCATCAAGAAGAATGTTATAGGCTTCGATTCCCTCATATGCATTGGCGATTTCAACGGAACCTGAGCAAATATAAAACTCTCCTTGAGTATTATCATCATTTCCAACAGTTATCGCATCATCATTTGCGCTGATTACCATCTTGGCATCCGTGAAATAGGCGGCATCCTTTACATGTATACCATCGGCCTTTGCTTTAACGGAAATATCACCGCCGGTGATCTTTAATTTATCCTTGCATACTATTCCGTGAGCATAGCCTCCAACCACGCTCAGGGTGCCAGTTCCGTTAATAGTTAAATCTTCTTTTGAAAAAAGTGCGGCCTTGATCTTATCCTGCACAGCTTCATCTGAGAATTCATTTCCGCATTCTATACTGTTTACCGAACCCGCAGCCAAATTCAGGAAAACCTTGTCTGCTTTTTTTATATAAATGGCGGCACTGTCCTCGCAATATATGCTGAATCCGTCCAATACCAGCCATACCTTATCGTCACCGTCTACATCTATCTTTATCTGACCATTATATGAACCTTTTAAAACATAAGTTCCTTTATATACAATGTTCAGAACCCCATTAGCGTAGTAGGCACCATTTCCGGAGATCGTCACAGTGTCTTCAGAAAACTCTATCTCCGTTGCATCTTCTGTATTTACCTCAGTCTTCATATCACTTGAGGAAAAATGGCTGTTCTTCTCCGACGTTTCTTCATTCCCGGCATAAACCTGAAGGCCCAGGCTCTGCCCGTTCATAAACAGAACCGTTATGATCAATGCAACTAGGGTAATGACAATGCATATCACATCAATCCTTTTGTTTGCTGCCATGGCAAACCTCCTAAAAGTTCCTAACCCATGTAATCTCCGTTATAGCTTACCAGCACTGCCGAAGATACTCCCTCCATATCAGACAGGGCATTAATAAAGGATGTGTTGTCATTTTTAAGACGCACTTCGTAGTTTAATTCAATATTTCCCTTTTGAACCGATTTGCTCTTAATAACCATTTTTTCCGTGTTCTGCCCAATAAATTGAGTCGCATTTGTCTCGCTTGCGCTATCCTCACAACGAACCACAAGAATATACGGATTAACATGAGTCTTTCGGTTAGTGAAGATCAGAAGGATAATTCCGATTACCAAACTGCCTATAACTGCCAGGGGAATAAGCCCTGCAGCAAGAATGATCCCTGCGGCAATGGACCAGAACAAAAAGGCAATATCCAAAGGCTCCTTGATAGCCGTCCTGAATCGAACGATAGAAAGAGCACCAACCATACCAAGGGAAAGTACTACGTTACTGGTAACAGCCAGAATGGTAATGGATGTGATCATGGTCAGGGCAACAAGTGTGACTCCAAAACTGGAGGAATACATAACTCCTGAAAAGGTCTTCTTGTATACGAAGAAGATAAATACCCCTATGCAGAATGCCAGCACTATGGTCAGGGCCATATCCAAAGGGGTTACCGCCGTTACATTTGCAAGAAAATTTGATTTGAAAATATCGTTGAATGTCATGGCCTTATTCCTCTCTTTTTAACCATATGATCTGCAGGCTGCATATTTTGAAAATGCCGATACATGCCTGCTGTGGAGCTGTACGGATCTCTTTATGATCTCCGGAAGATACTCATCCCATTTAACTTCCAGTATTATGGGATTATCGGGAACAGGAATGGTAACAGCATCCTGTGAAAGAAAATCCGTGGAGTGTAATCCTGTTCGTATGTTGTAATCCAGGGTAACCCGCACATTTCCGGGGGAGTAGATAAAGGGCTCTCTTGTATAATCCACGATGGTCTTCGGGCGGATAACCTTTGAGAGCATCTTACTGTATAATTCCCTTATCAGGTCTTTTTCACTGTCCTTCATCCAGTCATAGTCGCCCTCTGAAAGGAGACTTGCCTCCTCATAGGTCAGCCTCGCCTGGTCTTTCATGGTCATGTTATTTTGCTTGGACTTTTTCTCCAGCATTATAAATGAGGTGTCCCCGTTATAATACCTGACTCTGAATTTCTCTCTTTTATTGACTCCGCCTATCTTCTCTTTCAGGGCCGTGTCGTATATATCATCAAAATATATGCTTCTGATCTCATATTTCCCGTCTATGGTGTTGGGGGCGGGGAGGCAGATAGCCCGCAGGCTCTGGCGGAGGACGAACATATCCATGGTATTAATGTTATGCTTCCACTCATGTCGAGGCTTCATCCTATATTCCCCTTTCCTTCAAGGAATCCAGCATCTTCTCCGCGAAGGTTTGCTGGCTCTCCTCCGCGATATGGACTCCGTCGTAAGCCAGAGAAATGTCCCATTCTCCCGCGTCTATAAAGTCTATGTTAAAAGTTTTACACAAGTCCTTAAATCCTTCGTTCATCCGGAGACTCTCCCTGTGGTAAGGATTCATCTCCTCATTGATGTCCGCGATGGGAACCGGGGCGGTTATTATAAGTTTAAAGGGAAAGTTCCCGGACTTATACCAGTCCAGCAGGGCCCTCATCTTGTCTATGGCAGGATCTGCCTTTGGGTTATTGGTAAGGAGGACGTCGTTGGTCCCCAGCATCATCATAATGACATCCCCGGGGCCTAAGTCCGCCACCATATTTTCGAGGAATTTCGAAATACGGCCGGAGCGGGATACGGGAAGCTGTCTGCCGTTTAAGCCTTCCTCCCTTACCTCATAGGTCTCTTTTAAGGCATGGACTACTTTGGTCGTCCAGCGGATATCCTCCGGGAGGCGTCCGGCCATCATATTCCTGGGATCGTAACCGTAGGTATTGGAATCCCCGTACAAAATTAGTTTATTCATCATATTGTCTCTTTCATAAAGGATTTGATGGGGTTGATGGTTTTGGCGATCTTATAGATCTCGTCCTGACTGTTGTTGGCATAGTCAGTCAGCTGGTCTATCTCCTCGTCGGAGAAGCCCTTGTTTCTCACCAGCTTAACCTCCGGCAGGACAAATTCCGCCGACTTATCCCCGTCAGTAAAATCCACGTATATCACCCGCTTGTCCCCCGCTGTGGAAAGGAGGGAAACATTCATCTTTATCTCCTGATTCATAATAATCACTCCCAGGCTTTGCTTTCTACAAATAATTCCAACAGGTCTCCATCTATCTTTCCTTCGCCTACCATTTCCCGAAGGATCCTAATGGCTTTATCCTTAGGCATGGCAGGCTTGTAGGGCCTATCCTCTGCCGTCAGGGCATCGTAGATATCAAGGATGGTGATCAGCCTTACTTCCGAGGGGATCTCATCCCCCTTCTTTTGATTGGGATATCCGGTGCCGTTTATGTATTCGTGATGGTCCGAAGCCCAGACGGGAACGCTTGAATACTCTCCGTGAAACTTCATCTTTGCCAGCATCCTGGCTGTGTAAACCACATGGGATTCCATAACACCCCGTTCTTTTACGGTTAAGGTTCCTTTCCGGACAGTGATGCCGTCAAGCTCATCCTCCGTAAGGATGGGAATCCGTTCTCCGTCCGCTCCCATACAGGTTAATCCCGAAAATGATCTAAGCCCCTCTAACATCTCATCCGTAAGAAATCCGGCATTATTGGCCGACTCTATTAAAGTTAAAGCATCTTTTAACTTCTGCTCATTTTCAAGAGCCGCCTGCCTTTCATCGGGTTTTTCAAAGGACCGGATCCTCTCCTGAAGCATCCCTATGGTAAGACGGTTTCTCACCGCATCCTCCCTGTCTCCCAGACGGGAGGCTTTGTCCATAAGTTCAATGGGTATAACCAGCTTGCCGATATCATGAAGCCAGACGCTCATAAGAAAAGCATCTTCCTTCTCGGGATCCACCACATTTATGATATTATTTTCGTGACAATAGTCTAAAAATTTCTCCGCATAAAGAACCATATGGCGGGTGTGGTTGGCATTGTAGGATGACCTGGCATCAACCGCCTCAACCATAACCTCCACAAAGGAGTGTAAGATGTCCTGAACGGATTTTAAAAGTCTTCTGTTATTTAAGGAAACTGCCGCCAGAGAAGTCAAAGCGGAGATAATGTCCTCGTATCTCGGGGCAAATGCCACCCGCTCTCCCGCCTCATTTTGGGCATTTATTAACTGGAGAACACCGATAACATGGTCTTTTTCATCTTCCATGGGAAGGACCAGCATGGACCCGGTGCGATAACCCGTGGACTCGTCGAATTTCCTGGCACCGGTGAAGTCAAACTCTTCTGAAAGATAAACGTCCTCGATATTGATCTTCCGGTTATCAAGAGCCGCGCAGGCACATACATGGGTTCGCGCCAGAGTGATAGGGGGCATGGGAGGCTTAGGATTCCCCGGACCTCCGAAATAAGTCCCCTTGGATTTCGTGATAACATTTCTGAAATACAGTTTATCGCCTTCTAAGATATACACCGTTCCGCCGTCGCAGGAGGTTATATCCATGGCCTCATTTAAAATGCGGTCAAGGAGTATGTCAATGTCCTTCTCGGCAGAGAGTGCAATGGCGATATCAGTCAGTCTCTCAAGAGTGTACTCTCCCATAATTCTTCTTCTCCTATAGATTTAGAAATGGATCAATGACCCCGTCCCCAAAGGGTCAAATATTGAAGATTTCCCCGCAGCGCAGGAAATGAACTCCTGCTTTTCTTTCAATCTCTCTCATAGACTCGTCGGAATGAACCGGATTGTGATGCGTGATGTACATCTTCTCTATTCCGGCAGCCTTGGCGATCTCCAAACCCTTATCCGGGGTGGAATGGCCGAATCCCTTATGCTTCTCATATTCTTCCGCCGAGTATTGTCCGTCATAGACCAAAAGGGATGCCCCTTTTGCGAAGTCAGCCAGCTCCTTATCCCGATCCCCATGCTCGTAATCCGTCACATATACAAAGGCTGCTCCCGGTTCTTCCAGCTTAAAAACCGTAGACCCTCCGGGATGCTTCGATTCCATGTTGGTAAGGGTCACATCTCCCAATTTCAGCTGCTCCGGAAGGTCGTAAACCTTAATGGCAGCGGGATAACCGGACAAACGTACCGGCCAGAAAGGGGGTCTGAAAAGCTCATCTAAGATCTCCTCAACAGACTTGTTCTTTCTTGCTTTGCCGTAAATGTTGATCTTCCTGCCGCTTTCCATAAATGCCTTAAAAAACGGCAGTCCCAAAATGTGATCCAGATGCATGTGTGTAAGGAAAATGGTTATCTCCGTATCGGGCTGGGGCACCGCATCAACGATTCCCGTTCCTCCGTCGATATAGATTTCCTGATTTCCCGACAGGATTCGCACACAAGTTGTTGCTCCTCCGAACTCTGAGTATTGCTTCCCTGAAACAGGCATAGAGCCTCTTGTTCCCAAAAACTCAAGTTGCATTATTAAATCTCCTTTTAATTTCTTTGCTATGCGTTGCAAGCAGTGGGTTTCACACTACCGACTCCAGCTTCAACACCTCAAAGCCCTCTGCTTTCCCCTTAAGCTTAACGGTGTCACCAAGACTGGTGTAAGTTATGCGATCACCCAGCTGGTCGCATACTGCACGGCTTATATATACACAGCCTCCCGGAGCATTTGCCTCCAGTCTGGCTGAAGTATTTACTGTATCACCTATTGCGGTGTAGTCCATGTGTCTCTCGGAACCCATATTTCCAACGACTGCGGGTCCGTAATGAACACCGACTCCTACCCTGAGTTCCTCCCCGATCTCGTCCTTTAATTCCTCCGATACACGGGCCGCCCCTTCAACTATATCTCTTGCGGTGCATACCGCATTATATACTGCATCTTCCTGAGGAAGGGGTGCTCCCCAGAAGGCCATCATGGCATCACCTACGAACTTGTCCAAAGTACCCTTGTGGGCCTCAACAGCGGCACTTGCCATGGTGAGGTATTTATTCAGGATAAATACCACCTTTTCCGGGTCTAGGCGCTCAGACATGGTGGTAAATCCACGGACATCAACAAAGAGTACCGCGATGTCGCAGGTCTTGCCTCCCAGGCCTATATTTTCAGTGCCTTCCTTCATGATCTCAGATACGATCTCAGGAGCAACATACCTCTCAAAGGTCTTGGTAATGGCCCGCTTCTCCATGGCCGCAGTTACATATCGTACAGCGATGGATACCAGATAGAAGAGGAATACTCCAAGGGGAATCCACAGGGGGTGGATTATGGTGCCGTTGGAATACAATACTACGGATGCGCTTATTCCAAGAACTATCAGTACCACAGCAGAAACCGATGAGATCAGAAGCTTGGTGTTAAGGAAGAGGAAGGTTGCCAGGGCACAGATGATAAAGAGGATTATCAGCTGGGCCAGGTCCGGCGCCTCTTTCTTATAGGCACCCCTTAAGATCTGGGATACAACATTTGCCTGGAATTCCACTCCGTACATCTGACCTGCCCGGTCTATGGGAGTAAAGTAAGCATCCTGAAGTCCGGAAGCATAGGGTCCGATAAATACGATCTTGCCTGCAAAATAATCTGCGGGAACCTTGCCCCCTATAAGGTCGGCTATGGATACGTGGTCGTAGAAGCCGCCGGGTTTTGCATTAAAATCAACGTAGAAATGGCCTCTTGAATCCGTGGGAGGAAGAGGCGCTTCTTTTCCCTGGCTTTCAAGGAATTTGGCTGCCACAGTGTAGGGCATGGAGTACTTTCTTTCGCCATTTACGTCGAAATAAAGGAGGCCGTGGCGAAGGATACCGTCCACGTCATACATGGCATTAATGTGACCCTGGGAGGTAACCTCCTTTAAAGCCCCGTAAGGCTCCTCGAAGTTCATTACCGCCTGGGTATTAATCCTTATGGTTCCGGCTCCTATATCTTCATATCCCGTTCCGAATACGGCGTCACAGGCAACCACTACGTTGCCCAGGTCTGACGCGGCTTTTGCCAGATGGTCGTCAGCTATCTTATTGGTCTCGCCGATGTAGAGGGCGTCCACCGCTACTACTGCCGGCTTCTTATTCGGGTCTTTATTTAAAGCCTCAAGGGCGGTAGCCATTACATGGCGATCCCAGGTGTTATAGGGGCCGATCTGCTCCAAAGCGGCTTCGTCCACGCCGATAACCACGATGTTAGGGTTAGGGGCGCTGGCCTTCTGGAATAAGGTGTCCTGGGCCCAGCAGTCCAGCCAGTTAAAGAGGCCGACGGCGGCGAGCAGGGCGAAGATGAAGCTGCCCGCCAGGGATATTATGATGTTGCGTTGTAAGTTTTTCATGTTCTGTTCTCCGTGTTCTATTCACTATGATATCTTTGTCAACTTTCCGTCTATAGATAGCACAAACGATGGTGTAAGGAAGTCTCCTGTAGTCGTTTTTGCATCAATATACAGTTCTCCACCTGAACCGCTTCTTACAACAGGTGTTCCGCTATCACTTGACATTATTATCTCAAATGTATTAATCGCCCCATTTACACTGTATTTAAATCTATAATCGCTATCCATATCCAACTCGCCGTAAGCGATTATTACTTTTTGCTGACCTAACAGCGATAGAATCGATCCGTAATTATCATCTGACACCACAAGCTTTACCTTTTTCATCCCTTCATCCAAAGTATTAATGGATGTCCCTGAAGTAGTAATAACAGTAATACCTTCAGGCGATGACGCCAAATATGAGAGGATGTTATCATATGAGTCCCTTGAATTTTTAATAGTAAGCCCTTTTGCCTTCGGGTTACTTAATTCAAAGTTTTCTATAGATTCTATTCTGCGTGTTGCTCCTCCCGGCATATTTAGAGTAAGTGGCAAAACAAGAGATTTTCCTGCAGGTACATTTGTTATACTTAGGCTTGCAGAGTCTCCCGAATAAACGTTATAATCTGCCTCCACACCATTTGTAAAAGATACCTTTTGTGACCCATCCACATTTATAGTAACCGTCCCTTCGGAGCTCTCTGTAGGAATTGGTGCCTGTGCGCTGCTGGAGGGTGCAGGCGGTGTGGGCGGGGTAGGCGGTGTGTAACTGCCTCCGCCGGAGTCATAATCATCGTCATCATCGTCATCCACTACCGGAGGTGTCTCCTGAGGCGGGTTCTCGGCCTGGGGTGTCTGTGGCTGAGCCGGGGCCGGATTCTGAGCCGGCTGAGGTGTCGGCTGAGGTGTCGGCTGCTGGGGCGCCGTGGTATTCCTTATCTGCTCGATAGCCTGAGCCATAGCAGCCCCATTATTTCCGTTCCGGGTTACAGCTGTCCCCAGGTTAGTTCCCGTGGTCTTTGTCTGGTCGGTAATCTCCGTAACGGACTTACCTTGATCTATTGCGGTACTTGCTACATTTGTGATGCTTTCTGCAACATTTTTAGCGATATTATTCAGTTCTTCCCCCTGAACTCCCGCATCCAGAGCAGCCTTAACTACATTGTTCATCTGCTCATTTGCGGTATTAAGCAGGCTCTTCTTTTCCTCGTCAGTCAATTGCCCTTCCATTACCTTATCAAGGAGCTGACGGGTATTGGCGAGGATGCTCTGCTCGGCATTAAGGGCATCTCCTGTGGCACCCTTAGTATCCTTAAGGGCCTTCTCCATTACCTCTGCAGCGGCGCCGCTAAGAGGTCCGGCATTCTCCCCTTCGGTAGTAACTAATTTTGCCAGGGCATTTACGTGGTCTTCCGGAACGCCGTAGGTTTCCGCTGCCTTCTTCGCCAGGTCGGGATTCTGTCCGATAGCGTACAGGGAGGCTGCTGAAAAATCCTCCAGGTTACAATTACTTATATCAACTGTTGATCCGTCACTCTGAAGGACAGCCATCTCTCCGGGCTTCGCCTCAGTCTGAGAAGTGGGATTGCCCTGCCCATCCAGGACGGTGATGGTTACTTTCTTAGCGTCGGACTCAAGAACCTTCACTGTAGGCTTGCCGTCTCTAAACTCACCCTCAACAGCGGTTCCGGTCATACCGCAGACCATGTTGCCGCTGCGGACTTCAGCCGACTGACCGTCTTTCAGCGGCTCAGTGAGGTTAACCAGGGCCCTGCCTTTTTTTACATCGAACTGGAGGGTGTTCCCCTTCTGGACTACAGAAGCAGAACCATTCTCCTCTAAGGTCATAACCTTGGTCTCATCGAAGGAAACCATGACAAAACTTTCCTTGGCAGTATCCAGGTTATGGCCGGCGTTTAGACGCATTTTCTCCATAAGGGTAACATTCTCCCCCTTGTCGTTAGACAGGGACACGGTACCCACCTGGCGCTGTACTCTCATTTCAACTGCGGTTGCACTTGAGGCATCGCCGCCTCCCCCGCCTCCGCTACAGCCTGCTGCCGCCGTGGTTAAGGCTGCAACAAGCAAAATGGATAAGGCTTTTTTGCTTTTCATTTATCACACTACTCCCCAGTATAAATCCTACTAAAACATTACATTTTATATTATCATATTTTTTCAGAAAATTACAGCAAAAAATGGACTTTTGGGGACGGACCAACCGTCCCCCCTTATGTTTCCTCATTCATTTTATAACGTAAATAAAAATTGACAAAATACCTGTTTGTGTTTAATATTATAGACATAAAGAGGTGGTTTGGTTATGCCAAAGAAATCTATTGTCTTATTACCTGAAACTAAGAACATCCTGGAACAAATGGGAACGCAGATTAAATATGCCCGCCTGCGCAGGCAGATTACAGCGGAGCTGGTAGCAGAACGGGCTGGCATCAGCAGGGCTACCCTGGTGGCCATAGAGAAAGGATCTCCTTCAGTTGCCATGGGCTGCTATGCTGCGGTACTGCATGCATTAAACTACATGGACAAGGACTTGCTGCTGATCGCCAAGGACGACGAACTGGGCCGCAAGCTCCAGGACCTAAACCTTCCCGTAAGAAAGAGAATCAGGAGTTAGTTTATGGATAGTGAAAAAAAGATATACGTATATGCCGATTTCCTGACATATACAAACCGCCCCGTGGGAACCTTGCATGTTTCAAACTCCAAGGGAAAAGAATTCTACTCCTTTGAGTATGATGAAAAATGGCTTCAGGAGAGGGACATTTCCCTGGACCCTGATTTGGAACTGTATAAGGGTCGGCAGTACATAACTGATGACAAAACAATATTCGGTGTCTTTGCCGACTCCTGTCCGGACAGGTGGGGACGCCGCCTTCTAAATCGCCAGGAAGAGACCCGCGCTCGGGCAAACAAGGAGAAACCCCGCAAACTGCAGGAGTCTGACTATCTGTTAGGGGTTTTTGACCAAGCCAGAATGGGCGGACTTCGTTTTAAAACAGATCCCCAAGGAGAATTCCTTGCAAATGATCCGCAATACTCTATTCCCCCATGGACTTCCCTTAGAGAATTAGAGCAGGCATCTGTTTCCTTTGAGCAAAACAATAATCCCTCCGGGGAAAAATGGCTCAGGCAGCTTCTTGCCCCCGGTTCTTCCCTTGGAGGAGCCCGGCCTAAGGCTTCGGTTACTGCTCCGGACGGGTCCCTTTGGATAGCCAAATTCCCTTCGAAACATGACGACGTAGACACAGGCGCATGGGAGATGGTAACCCATGATCTTGCTGAAATATGCGGTTTAAATGTTCCGGCAGCAAGGGCAGAGAGCTTTTCAAATATGGGAACCACTTTCCTGGTCAAGAGATTTGACCGGGAGGGGGCACAGCGGATCCACTTCTCTTCAGCTATGACCATGCTGGGAAAGGAAGACGGGGCAAATGCTTCCGATGGAAGCAGTTACCTTGAAATAGTATCTTTTTTGAAAGCTAAGGGTGCTTCACCAAAAAAGGATATCCAGGAGCTCTGGGACCGCATTGTCTTTAGTATGGCTGTGTCCAATACGGATGATCATTTCAGGAATCATGGGTTTATCCTGACTGCAAAAGGATGGGTCTTATCTCCCATGTATGACGTTAATCCGGACATTTACGGGGAATATCTGTCTTTAAATGTGGATGATAATAATTCAAGCATTGATCTTGACCTTGCAGTGGATGCTGCTCCTTATTACGGCATTGATAAAGACGATGCGGCAGAACAGGTTGCAAGAATAAAGGATATCGTCCGGAAAAACTGGTTGCCACTGTCCAAGAAATACGGCACCCCCCGGAGCGAAGCCGAGAGGATGAAAGAGGCGTTTTCGTAAAACAAGGGGACGGGTTCTTGGCTCAATCGCGCAAAAATATGACAAGGGGTCTGTCCCCTTGTCATATGTCCATATATCGCATCAGCCTCCGGATGTCGTTGTACCCTGCTGTAATTTTCCATCAGGTGTAAGCAAGAAGGTAAATTGATCATCAGCCGTTTTTCTAGCATTAAAGGTTATACCATTACTACTATCGGTAAACCATGAATCCCCGGTGCTATTATTAATAATGGTGTATTGTTCGTTCCCAAACCTAAAGGATCGCCTACTGTCTGAACCACTGTCTGAAACTTGAAGATTTTTCATGTCCCCATATGTTAGGTCATATTCCGTCCCGGTTCTGGCATAACCTAGATATTCTTCAAAAACACTTGTTGAAGGTTTCTGGTATTCTATAACCGTTTTATGCCCGAGCTCATAATGGCAAAAAACACCCGCTAGCGTTTTTATATTAGTTTTAATTCCCTCCTGTTGAAAAATCCACTCCAATACATCCCCTGTGTTAGCATCTACGTTCATTATCGATGTACCATTTGCACCACTACCTGAAAGAATTATTCTACGTAAATCCCTAATTATTTCTTTTTGCCCACCGGGTAATGTCAATGTAATAGGCATATCTATGTAATAATGCTGAGCCTGTGATGACGCATAACCGGTAATTGTAAGGCCGTCTTCGGTATACGTTCCTATATCCCCATTCGAGAGAGTCACGCTATTATCTGGTTTTACAACTCCGGTGGTATGTGCGTCCT
>Ga0310695_10000245_pt1 | contig 144715 bp, 103 predicted proteins | sample RumenRJG_04DNA_FD_203882 | JGI IMG/M metagenome (GOLD analysis project Ga0310695, IMG submission 203882) | Bovine rumen microbial communities from Lethbridge, Alberta, Canada - RJG_04 (v2) (version 2) | ecosystem: Host-associated > Mammals > Digestive system > Stomach > Rumen | place: Canada...
TTGTTTGAAATTCTATAGTTGATAGACAATGTCCTGCACATACTGTGCCCATTGTGCTGGTGTTTTCGATTTGTCGAAGGTCTGCCAAGGTATCGGCTTACCGATGCTCACGCGGAAAGTCTTGTGCACGTTCTTGTACATCTCATCCACGAGGAAAAGCATGGCGATGTTCACTTTCTTGATGTGCTTGTCGCAGAAACCGCTGAGGCGGTAGAAGAAATTCGAGTTCTGTCCACCGAAATGGATCGGCACCACATCACGCTGGTATTCCACACTCTTGGTGATGAAGGTCTTCTTCCAAGGCAGATCATGTATTTCACCGTTGATTCGGCGTGAACAAAGACCGGCGGGATACATCAGCATGTGGTTGTCGCTCTGGAAGCCGGCCTCTACCATGGCAGGGAAGTTACGGCTCTGTTTACCTGTTTTATTGATGGGGATGCAGAGGGGTGCAAGACCAGGAAGGTTCATCAGGATATCATTTACAAGATAACGGAACCGACTGTCGTAATGACGACCGATGATACTGCCTAAAGCCACACCGTCGGCACCGCCGAGGGGATGATTGCTGACAAAGGTGTATAACTTTCCGTCATCCTTGTCGGGAAGGTTCTCCTCACCCTCCAACTCAAGCGTCATATCGAGGTAGCGCACGCACTCTTCAAGCCACTCCGTACCTGTGAGATGACGACTCTCCCACAAATACCGGTTCACCTCATCCTGGTGCAAGATATGTTTGAGCCAGCTGACCACAGGGGATGGAACCCATTTGGCCTTGCTGCCCATCTTTGCCTTCAGAATGCTCTCTACGTCGACTGTCTTTTCAGTTATTTGATCCATGATGTTAGAAACAGTATGCAAAAATACAAATTAATTTGGATAATGGTGGATTTTTATTGAAAAATGTTCAAAAAACTATGATTTATGTAGTAAAATGTTGTTTTCAAGGTAAAGGAGTTAAGCAGTTATGGTGTTATTGAGTTATGCACAAAACAGCACTTTTGTGTAAAAAATCAAGAAAAATTGCAGTTTTTTGATATTTTTGTGGAGAAAAGTGGTGGAAAGTGGAGGAAAAGTTGTATCTTTGAAGCCGAATTCACATATTAATAAGTACGCATGCGATTTTTAGGTAATATAGAAGCAAAAACAGATGCGAAAGGACGTGTTTTCCTTCCGGCGATATTCCGCAAAGTGCTGCAGGCAGCGAGCGAGGAATCGTTGGTGATGCGAAAGGACGTGTTCCAGCCTTGTCTGGTGCTCTATCCGGAATCGGTATGGAACGAGCAGATGGACACCATGCGGAAGAGTCTGAACCGCTGGAATCGCGAAGAGCAGGAAATCTACCGTCAGTTCGTGAGTGATGTGGAGCTGGTAACGATGGATGGCAACGGAAGGTTCCTGATACCCAAACGTTACCTGAAGATGGCTGATATTGAGCAAGGTATCAAGTTCATCGGCATGGGCGACACCATCGAGATATGGAGCAGCGCCAAGACCGAGAAGCCGTTTATGGATCCAGATGACTTCGGGAAAGCGCTGGAGAGAGTGATGGCAGGCTCTGTCACAAATGATGATAATGAATAAATGACAAATGAGATAGTGTATCACGTACCGGTGCTCTTGAAGGAGAGCGTTGACGGATTAGCAATCCGTCCCGACGGCATCTATGTGGATGTGACGTTTGGGGGTGGCGGGCACAGCAAAGAGATACTGCAGCGACTGGGCAAGAACGGTCATCTGTACAGTTTCGACCAGGATGCAGATGCAGAAAGGAATATACCAGGTGATGAGCGGTTCACCTTCGTTAGAAGTAATTTCCGCTACCTGCGCAACTGGATGCGCTATTACGGCGTGGAGCAGATAGACGGTCTGCTGGCCGACCTTGGGGTATCGAGCCATCATCTCGATGATGAGACACGCGGATTCTCGTTCCGCTTCGATGCCGCACTGGATATGAGAATGAACACAAAAGGGGGAACCACGGCAGCGGAGATCGTGAACAAGGCTGATGAACAGAAGCTGGCCGACATCTTCTACCTCTACGGGGAACTGAAGAGCGCCAGGAGAATAGCAGCAGCCATCGTGAAGGCCAGGACAGCGAAGCCTATAGTAACCACACACGACCTGCTGCATGTCACCGAGCACCTGTTCCAGCGGGAACACGAGAAGAAAGATGCCGCCAGGATGTTCCAGGCACTGCGCATCGAGGTGAACCATGAAATGGATGCACTGAAGGAGATGTTGCTGGCTGCCACCGACCTGATCAAACCAGGCGGACGCTTGTCGGTCATCACCTACCACAGTCTGGAAGACCGCATCGTGAAGAATGTCTTGAAGGCGGGCAACACAGAGGGGAAAATACAACAAGATTTCTATGGGAGAATAGACACTCCCTTCAAGGCCGTGAACGGAAAAGTGATCGTGCCCAATAATGAGGAACAGCAAGAAAACCCGCGCAGTAGAAGCGCAAAGCTAAGAATTGCCGAAAAAGTATTACATACAACATGAATGAAGACAAAAGTCTTTTAAATCTGAATGAGAAAGCAAAGAAGGAGGATGCCCACGAGCAAGTCCCTGCGGGAGCAGGGAAGCTCGTGGAGCAGCCCGATGTTGTAAAAAACAACGGCAATGCTACCAAAGAGAAGGAGGAACCGCTCTCGCTGCAAGAAGCCTTCAAGGAACAGGCACGCGAGGACGAGCAGCCGATGTCGGCTACCTTCACACTGAGGAAGATCCTTGGTGGCGATTGGTTGACTACCGACTTCCTGAGACGGCAAATTGGGGTAATCCTGCTGATCGTAGGTTTCACCATCGTCTATATATCCAACAGATACAGTTGTCAGAAGGATATGCTGGAAATAGACCGACTGAACAACGAACTGACGGATGCCAAGTACAAGGCGCTCTCCAGTTCAAGCGAGCTGACGGAGAAATGCCGCGAGAGTAATGTGCTCGAGATGTTACAGAACAACAAGGACAGTGTGCTGAAGATTCCTAATCAGCCACCTTATATTATATATACACCTTAGAATCATGGGCAGTCTCTTCGACAGAAAGAAAATCATACCTCGTTACAAGATCATCGGTTACCTGATGGTCTTGCTGGGCATCATGATCGTAGGTAAGGCGCTCTATACCGCTACGGTGAAGCGTGACTACTGGATGAAGGTGGCCGACCGTTTGAAGAGAGACAGTGTGGATGTAAAGCCGGTACGCGGTAACATCCTCAGCTGTGACGGACGACTCATGGCGAGCAGTCTGCCGGAGTTTAAGTTGTATATGGACTTCAAGGCTGGTGGTGACGAGAAGGACTCGCTATGGAACGAGAAGGTGGATAGTATCTGCGAGGGTCTGCACGATATCTTCCCTGAGAAATCAGCAGCAGAGTTCAAGCGCGACCTCGAGGAAGGTCACAAGATCATGAGTCAGAACTGGCCCATCTGGAAAAAGCGCGTGAGCTATGATGTTTACACAGAAGTGAAGAAACTGCCTGTATTCAACCTGAAACCGTTCAAGGGCGGCTTCCATACGGAGACTTTCAATGCCCGTCAGCGCCCCTTCGGTTCATTAGCACAGCGTACCGTGGGTGATATGTTCGGCGCTAAGGATACGGCCAGGTGCGGACTGGAATTGTCGTTCGACTCAATTCTGCGTGGAAAGTCGGGTATCGTGCAACGCAAAAAAGTGATGAACAAATACCTGAGCATCACGGAACGTCCACCTATCGACGGTGCAGATATCGTAACAACCATCGATGTAGGTATGCAGGATCTGGCTGAACGCGCCCTGATCGATGAGCTGAAGCTGATCAACGGTAATGTGGGCGTGGCCATCGTGATGGAGGTACAGACCGGTGATGTAAAAGCCATCGTGAACATGACGAAGTGTGATGACGGAGAGTACCGCGAGGTAAAGAACGATGCGGTTTCCGACCTTCTGGAGCCGGGCTCAGTGTTCAAGACTGCCTCGATCATGGTAGCATTGGATGATGGTGTGGTTGACACGAACTATCATGTGGATACTTTCGGTGGCATCATGGATATGCACGGGGCAAAGATGCGCGACCACAACTGGCACCGCGGCGGATATGGTCGACTGTCGTTGCCGCAGACACTTGAGTACTCTTCGAACATCGGCGTAAGCAGGATCATCGACGAGCACTATGGTAAGAACCCTGAGAAATTCGTGCAGGGCATCCACCGCTTAGGACTGGCTGAGGATCTGCGCATCCCATTGGTGGGATCATCACCAGCTCGCATCCGTATGCCGAAGATGGACAAGACGGGTAAGCACTGGGCCAACTGGAGTAAGACGGCCTTGGCATGGATGAGCATCGGTTATGAGACACAGGTACCACCTATCTCTACACTCACCTTCTACAACGCCATCGCCAATAACGGTAAGATGATGCGTCCCCGTTTCGTGAAGCAAGTGGTGAAGAACGGAGAGGTGCTGATGGATTTCCCGCCGGAGGTGATCAGAGAGCACATCTGCAAAGAGAAGACGCTCAAGGAGATTCAGACCATCCTCTACCATGTGGTGAGCCAGGGACTGGGTAAGAAGGCCGGTTCCCCCTCATTCAAGGTGGCAGGTAAGACGGGTACTGCACAGATCTCGAAAGGTGCCGGCGGATATAAGTCGGGTCAGATGAACTACCTACTGTCGTTTGCCGGTTACTTCCCTGCTGATGCCCCCCGATACAGTTGTATCGTATGTATCCAGAAATCGGGTCTCCCCGCATCGGGTGGTGGTATGAGCGGCGTGGTGTTCCACCATATTTCCGAGGGAATCATGGCGCAAGACCTGAAGCTGAGCGTAGCTGATGCTCGCGACTCACTGTCGGTACTCTTACCGGAGGTGAAGAACGGTAATATCCTCGCAGCCGACTATGTGCTCTCTCATCTGGGGGTGAAGACCAATGAGAACTGGAGCGGAAGCTATGCGAACGGCAACCCCATCTGGGGCACCACATCGCACCAGAACAACCAGGTAATGCTGACGAAGGTGGATAACGTACAAGCAGGACAGATGCCTGATGTGACAGGCATGGGTGCCCGCGATGCAGTCTATCTGCTGGAGAGCAAGGAGGTGAAGGTGCGTATAGAAGGACGCGGCAAGGTAGTGAGTCAGAGTCTGCCTGCCGGTCATCAGATCAAAAAAGGAGAAGTGTGTTCATTAAAACTCAACTGATATGATACTGAACCAGTTACTGAAGAATATCAAGCCTGTCTGCATCAAGGGTGATACAGACATCGACATAACGGGTGTGAACATCGACAGCAGGAAGATCCGCGATGGTCATCTGTTCGTGGCCATGCGAGGCACACAGGTCGACGGTCATACCTTCATTGGCAAAGCACTGGAACAAGGTGCCAACGCCATCCTCTGCGAGGAAATTCCTGCAGAGACAAAAGCAAATGTGACTTATATCCAGGTGGAATCCACGGAAGATGCAGTGGGTAAGGTAGCTACGTTATTCTACGGGAACCCCTCAGCTCAGCTGAAGCTGGTGGGAGTGACGGGAACGAACGGTAAGACAACCATCGCCACCTTATTATATAATATGTTCCGTCAGCTGGGTTATCGCTGCGGACTGCTCTCTACGGTGTGCAACTATATCGAAGGAGAGGAGATACCAGCCAGTCATACCACCCCCGACCCTATCGAACTGAATGCCCTGCTAGCCAAAATGGTGGAGGCAGGATGCGAATATGCTTTCATGGAATGCTCCAGTCATGCCATTCACCAGAAGCGTATCGGCGGACTGAAGTTCGCAGGAGGTATCTTCACAAACCTGACACGCGATCATATGGATTACCATAAGACCGTGGAGAACTACCGTAATGCGAAGAAGATGTTCTTCGACAATCTGCCGAAGAGTGCCTTTGCCATCATCAATGTCGATGATAAGAACGGTATGGTGATGGTGCAGAACTGTAAGGCAACGGTGAAGACCTATTCTACTCGTGCTGCAGCCGACTTCAAGGCACGTATCTTGGAGTGCCACTTCGAGGGGATGTACCTTGAGATAGACGGTCGTGAGGTAGGTGTGCAGTTCATCGGGAAGTTCAACGTAAGTAATCTGCTGGCCGTCTATGGCGCAGCCATCATGTTAGGACAGGATCCTGAGAAGGTTCTGGTGGTGATGAGCACGCTGAAGAGTGTGAACGGCCGTCTTGATCCCATCCATTCACCAGAGGGATTCACAGCCATTGTTGACTATGCCCACACCCCTGATGCCTTGGAGAATGTGCTCAAAGCCATTCACGAGGTATTGAACGGTAAAGGACAGGTGATTACAGTATGTGGTGCAGGCGGAAACCGTGATAAGGGAAAGCGCCCGTTGATGGCACAGGAAGCCGTCAAGCAGAGCGACAAGGTGATCATCACTTCCGACAATCCCCGTTTCGAGGAGCCACAGGACATCATCAACGATATGCTGGCTGGTCTTGACAAGCAACAGATGAAGAAAGTGATCAGCATCGTTGACCGTCGTGAAGCCATCCGCACGGCATGTATGATGGCCAAGAAAGGCGATGTGATCCTCGTGGCCGGCAAGGGACATGAGGACTATCAGGAAATCAAGGGAGTGAAGCACCACTTCGATGACAAAGAGGTACTGAGGGAGATTTTTAATTCGTAAAACGAAATACCATGCTATACTATCTGTTCAGATTCTTGGAGAAATTCGATATACCCGGGTCGCATCTCTGGTCGTATATCTCTTTCCGCGCCTTGCTCACCCTGATCCTGGCGCTGATCATCTCTGCCTGGTTCGGAGAGCATTTCATCAAGTACATGAAACGCAGGAACATCGCTGAGACGTCACGCGATCCCAGCATCGACCCGTTTGGCGAGAAGAAGAAAGGTGTCCCAACTATGGGTGGCATCATCATCATCGTGAGTATTCTCGTGCCCGTGATCCTGTTAGGACGAATGAGAAATATCTACCTCATCCTGATGATCATTACCACTGTTTGGCTGGGATTCCTGGGATTCCTCGATGACTATATCAAGATTTTCCGTAAGAACAAGGACGGACTGAAGGGGAAGTACAAGATTGTTGGTCAGGTGAGTATCGGACTCATCGTGGGTCTTACCCTCTGGCTGAGTCCTGACGCGAAGATCAATGAGAACCTCACCACCGTAAGACAAGGTCAGGAAACGGTGATACATAAGTCGGAAACGGTGAAATCGCTCAAGACCACCATTCCGTTTGTGAAGAACCACGACCTCGACTACTCGAAGATCACATCTTTCTGCGGGGAGAACGCCCGTGCTGCGGGATGGATCCTTTTCGTGATCATGACCATTATCGTGGTGACAGCTGTCTCCAACGGAGCGAACCTCAACGACGGTATGGATGGAATGTGCTCAGGAACATCGGCCATCATCGGTGTGGCGTTAGGCATACTTGCGTATGTGAGCAGTCATATCGAGTATGCTGCCTACTTCAACATCATGTTCATCCCAGGATCACAGGAACTGGTAATCTTCCTCTGCGCCTTCATCGGAGCAATGATAGGATTCCTCTGGTATAACGCCTTCCCAGCTCAGGTATTCATGGGTGATACAGGATCGCTCACCATTGGCGGTATCATTGGAGTGGGCGCGGTGATTATCCACAAGGAACTGTTATTGCTGATACTCTGTGGCATCTTCTTCGTGGAGAGCCTCAGCGTCATCATACAGACTCAGGTGTTTAAGATCTACAAGCGTAAAGGACAGCGTGTACGTGTGTTCAGAGCCACACCGATTCACGATAATTTCCGTAAGCTCGACTCGCAGCTGGATCCCACCAGCCGGTATATCTTCAAGAGTTGGCCGCAGCGCCAGTTCCATGAGTCGAAGATCACTGTCAGGTTCTGGATTGTGTCCATCATCCTGGCAGCACTCACCATCATCACCTTGAAAATCAGATAAAGAAGAATGAAAAAGATTGTCGTATTAGGAGCAGCAGAGAGCGGAGCAGGTGCCGCCGTTCTCGCCAAGAAAGAAGGGTTCCGTGTCTTTGTATCAGACATGGGATCGATCAAGGACAAATACAAGAAATTACTGGATGACCACCAGATTGAGTGGGAAGAAGGACACCATACTGAAGAGAAGATTCTGGATGCTGATGAGGTGATCAAGAGTCCGGGTATTCCTGATGAAGCCCCTATGATCCAGAAGATCATCGCTAAGGGCATCCACATCATCAGCGAGATTGAGTTCGCTGGCAGATATACCGATGCAAAGATGATATGTATCACAGGTAGTAACGGTAAGACCACCACTACCTCGCTGATCTATCATATCTTCAAGGAGGCAGGCTATGATGCAGGACTGGCCGGGAACATCGGAAACAGTCTGGCGCTGCAGGTGGCAGAGGATCCACACGAATACTATATCATCGAACTGAGCTCGTTCCAGCTGGATAACATGTACGACTTCCGTGCCAACGTGGCTGTATTACTGAATATCACGCCCGATCATCTGGACCGATACCAGAACAAGATGCAGAACTATGTGGACGCTAAGATGAGAATCATCCAGAACCAGACAGAGGAGGATGCGTTCATCTATTGGAACGACGACCCCATCATCAAACGCGAGTTGGAGAAGTATGACATCAAGGCGCTGCAGCTTCCCTTCTCTGAACTGAAAGAGAAAGGCAGTATCGGTTATATCGAGGAAGGACAATATACCATTGAGGTCCCTACCCCGTTCAATATGGAACAGGAAGCTCTCTCGCTGACAGGTAAGCATAATATCTACAACTCACTGGCTGCCGGTATCGCTTCTGATGTGGCTGGTATCAAGAAAGAGGTAATCCGCAAGAGTCTTAGCGACTTCCCGGGTGTGGAGCACCGACTGGAGAAGGTGTGCACCGTGGGCGGCGTACTTTATGTCAACGACTCCAAGGCTACCAACGTAGATGCTTGCTGGTATGCATTGGAGAGCATGAAGACCCCCACCATCCTGATCATCGGTGGTAAGGATAAGGGTAATGACTATACCCCGATCAAGGAACTGGTGAGAAAAAAATGTGCAGGACTGGTTTATCTGGGTGCCGACAACACCAAGTTGCATGAAAACTTCGATGAAATGGGCATTCCTGTACGCGACACACACTCCATGAAGGAGTGTATAGAGGCCTGTTACGAGATGGCAGAGCCGGGCATGACCGTACTGCTCAGTCCGTGCTGCGCTTCGTTCGACCTTTTCAAGAATATGGAGGATCGTGGTGAGCAGTTCAAGACGCTCGCACGAAACCTTTAATGATATAAAGAATCATATATGTTCAATAAACTGAGCCGACTGAAAATCAAGGGCGATGGCATCATCTGGATGGTGTTCTTCCTGCTGTGCATCGTCAGTGTGCTTGAGGTATATAGTGCCTCCAGCTCGCTGACCTACAAGGCGGGTAACTACTGGAATCCGGTGCTCTACCATACCATCCTGCTGTTCTTCGGTGTGGGATTCATGATTGTGACGATGAATATCAAGTGTAAGTACTTCAAGATCGTCACCCCCTTTGCACTGGTCATCTCGCTGGTCATGCTCATTGCCGTACTGATTGTAGGACAATCAACCAACGGTGCCCAGCGATGGATTGGCTTGTTCGGCATTCAGTTCCAGCCCTCAGAAATAGCGAAAGGCGCTGTCATCCTTGCAGAGGCACAGATTCTAAGTGCCATGCAGACCATTGACGGGGCCGACCGTCGTGCGTTCAAATATATTCTGTTTGTATCTCTGCCCATCATCTTCCTCATCGCCATGGAGAACCTCTCCACAGCGGCGCTCCTGTTCCTGACGGTGATCATCATGATGTTTATCGGCAGGGTGCCGAAAGTACAGCTGGGACGACTCATGGGTGTGCTGGCCTTATTGGCAGCGTCAGGATTTGCCATGATCATGCTGGTGGGTAACGATGCAAAAGAGCCAACCGACAGTGAGAAGATGAACATGACCGAGCAGGTGGTGGAGAAGAAGGAAGCACCTGGCTTCATGTCCAAAATCTTCCACCGTGCTGACACCTGGAAGGCGAGAATCGTCGATTTCATGGACCATACGGAACTCTCACCCGAAGAGGTTGACCTTGACAAGGACGCACAGAAGAGTCATGCGAAGATTGCCATCGCCTCCTCGAACATCGTGGGTAAAGGACCGGGTAACTCTGTGGAGCGTGACTTCCTCTCGCAGGCTTTCTCCGACTTCATCTACGCCATCATCATCGAAGAGATGGGTATCGTGGGGGCAGCTGTAGTCTGTCTGCTATATATCATCCTGTTGTTCCGCACGGCTTCCATCGCCAACCGTTGTGCCAACGCGTTCCCCGCACTGCTGATCATGGGTATCGCCCTGTTGCTGGTAACGCAGGCTATGTTCAACATGGCCGTGGCCGTAGGACTGGCGCCTGTTACAGGACAGCCGCTACCGCTCATCAGCAAGGGTGGAACGTCAACCATCGTGAACTGTGTCTATGTGGGAATCATCCTGAGCGTTAGCTACACAGCCAAGCGGAAAGACGAGACAACGGAAAGGAAAGCAATGGCCAAAGCGGCATGAGTCATCATATAAGGATCACCTAAACAACAAAGACATGGAAAAGGAATTGAGGATTATCATCAGTGGAGGTGGCACAGGAGGACATATCTTCCCTGCCATATCCATTGCCAATGCCATCAAGAGCAAGAACCCGGAAGCAAAGATCCTGTTCGTGGGTGCAGAAGACCGCATGGAGATGCAGCGTGTTCCAGCTGCCGGATATGAAATCAAAGGACTGCCTATTTGCGGCTTCGACAGGAAGAACCTGCTGAAGAACGTGAAGGTGTTGTACAAGATATGGAAAAGTCAGCGCTTGGCTCGCAGCATCATCAAGGACTTCCGTCCGATGGCTGCAGTGGGTGTAGGCGGCTATGCCAGCGGACCTACGCTGAACAAGTGCGCCGCCATGGGAATCCCCTGTCTGATACAGGAACAGAACTCCTACGCAGGTGTCACGAACAAGCTGTTGGCTAAGAAAGCAGAGAAGATCTGCGTGGCTTACGAGAATATGGATCGTTTCTTCCCTGCAGAGAAGATCATCATGACAGGAAACCCCGTACGCCAGTCGTTACTGGAGACAACCATCAGTCATGAGGAGGCCATCAAGCAATTCGGACTGGATCCCGAGAAGAAAACCATCCTCATCGTGGGCGGTTCCTTGGGAGCCCGCACCGTGAACGAGAGCGTGCTGCAACACCTGGACGAGATAGAGAACAGTGGTGTGCAGGTAATCTGGCAGACCGGTAAGTACTACCACGAGAGCATCCTGGAGAAGCTGAAGAGTCATCATGAAATGCCGATGCTGAAGGTGATGGATTTCATTACTGACATGGGCGCTGCATACAAGGCTGCCGACTTGGTCATCAGTCGTGCAGGCGCAGGAAGTATCTCTGAGTTCTGTCTTCTGGGAACACCCGTTATCCTTGTTCCTTCGCCGAATGTGGCAGAGGACCATCAGACCAAGAACGCCATGGCGCTGGTAAACAAGGATGCTGCCTTGTATGTCAAGGACAGTGAGGCACCCGAGAAGGTCATCGAACTGGCCATCGCCACAGTGAAAGACGAAGGAAAGCTATCGTCTCTGCACGAGAACATCCTCAAGCTCGCCCTGCCCAACTCGGCCGACATCATTGCCGATGAGGTGATTCGTCTGGCACAAAGAAACCAATAACCTTATAAAAGAAGGTTGGAACAAACAAAAAGAAACATGGAACAGAAAGATATAAAAGCAGTATATTTCGTAGGCATCGGTGGCATTGGAATGAGTGCCATTGCCCGTTACTTCCTGAGGATGGGACTGGTGGTGGCCGGCTACGACAAGACACCGTCGCCACTAACCAGACAGATGGAGAAGGAAGGGGCGCTGATTCACTACGAGGAACAGGTGGATGAGATTCCGCATACTTGTAAGAATCCCAAGCACACCCTCGTGGTATATACACCTGCCATCCCACAAGAGCACCAGGAGTTGGTATTCTTCCGTGAGAACGGCTTCGATGTGGAAAAACGGGCACAGGTGCTGGGTATGCTCACCCGCTCGAACAAAGGACTCTGTGTGGCTGGTACGCATGGTAAGACCACCACATCCACCATGTGTGCCCATATCTTACACCAGAGTCATATCGACTGCAATGCCTTCCTGGGAGGCATCTCCAAGAACTACGGAACGAACTATATCTTCAGTAAGGAGAGCGAGTTCGTGGTTATCGAGGCCGACGAGTTCGACCGCAGTTTCCATTGGCTGCGACCGTGGATGACGGTAATCACCAGTACTGATCCTGATCATCTTGATATCTACGGTACCAAGGAGGCTTATCTGGAGAGTTTCCGTCACTACACCACACTGATCCAGCCGGGCGGCGCACTGATTATCCACCGCGGACTGGAGATGAAAGCCGACGTACAGGAGGGAGTGAAGGTGTATGAGTACGCTCTGGAGGAAGGCGATTTCCATGCTGAAAACATCCGGATCGGAAATGGAGAGATCACTTTCGACTTCATCTCCCCCATCGAGAATATCAAGAATGTGGAACTTGGACAGCCTGTTCCCATCAACATCGAGAACGGAATTGCCGCCATGGCTATGGCCCAACTGAACGGATGTCAGGCGGAAGAGATCAAATATGGAATGAAAACGTATGGTGGTGTTGACCGCCGCTTCGACTTCAAGCTGAAGAACGACAAGATCGTCTTCCTGAGCGACTACGCACATCACCCCAAAGAGATCTACCAGAGTGCACGGAGCATCAGGGAACTGTATAAGGACAGAAAGATCACGGTGATCTTCCAACCGCATCTCTATTCACGCACCCACGACTTCTACCTCGACTTCGCCGAGAGTTTGAGTCTGCTCGACGAGGTGGTACTCACCGAGATCTACCCTGCCCGTGAGCTGCCCATTCCCGGGGTTACTTCAAAGCTCATCTACGACAACCTCAAGGAAGGGGTACAGAAGATGATGATTGCCAAGGACGACGTGCTGGATTTCGTCAAGGAACACGACTTTGAAGTACTGATTGTTCTGGGTGCAGGTGATCTGGACAACCTGGTTCCTGAAATGGAGAAGATTCTGAGTAAACGGTATAAATGATATAAATGATGCACTTCAACTGGAAAAAGGCCCTCATTGTGATACTGGATCTGGCCTTAGCGGTCTATCTGGTACTCGCCATGACCTCGTTCAACAAACCGGACGAGACCGCCAAGTTGTGCACCAAGGTAAGCATCAATATTGCCGACGAGAACACCAACGGATTCCTCAGCGCGAAAGAGATCAAGCGAATTCTGGAAAAGAACAAACTCTACCCGCTGGAGAAACACATGCAGAACATCAATCCGCGTGACATTGAGGATGTGCTCAAGACCAGTTCCTTCGTGAATACCGTCCAGTGCTACAAGACACAGAATGGTCATGTGTGTATTCAGATCACCCAGCGACTGCCCGTTGTTCGCATCATGAACGTTAAAGGCGAGAACTACTATCTCGACGACGAGGGAGGCATCATGCCCAACTCGAAATATACCAGCGACCTGATCATCGCCACCGGCTATATCAATCAGGGCTTCGCAAAGAGTTACCTCGCACCGCTCACAGAGGTGCTCATGGCCAATGAGTTCTGGAAGAACCAGATTGTGCAGATCAATATCCTGCCCGACCTTGGTGTGGAACTGGTACCACGAGTTGGTGAACACATCATCTTCATCGGCTATCTGCCGCAATCTAAGGATGATGCCACCAGAAAGGTGCTGATTACCGACTACATCAACAAGAAACTCGAGCGTTTGGAGAAGTTCTACCAATACGGACTGAATACCGCAGGCTGGAACAAATACCATTACATCAGTCTGGAATTCGACAACCAGATTATCTGCAAGAAAACCGTCAAGAGTATGCCGGTCTATACCCCACCGGTACCAAAGACTGAAGAGAAAAAAGACTCTACGGCAACCATCAAAAAGGACACCATAAAACAAGACAACAATAAAAAAACAGTATAGCTTATGGCACCAAAGGATTTCATCGTAGCAATTGAACTCGGTTCATCCAAGATGACCGGTATCGCGGGAAAGAAGAACCTCGACGGCAGCATTTCTGTACTCGCCGTGGTTACAGAGGACTCTTCCACGTTTATCCGCAAGGGAGTGATTTACAACATTGACAAGACGGCACAATGCATCTCGAGCATTGTCAAAAGACTGACTGCGACATTGAAGACCAGCATCTCACAGGTCTATGTGGGTGTCGGAGGTCAGTCAATACGAAGCATCAAAAACGTCATCGTCAAGAATCTTGCTGCCGACACCATCGTCACACAAGAGATGGTGAATGAGTTGATGGATGCAAACCGTAACATGAGCTATCAGGATCAGGAGATTCTGGATGCAGCCACCCAGGAGTATAAGGTGGACAACCAGTACCAGTTGGATCCCGTGGGTATCCAGTGTGCCCGACTGGAAGGTAACTTCCTCAACATCCTGTGGCGCAAGATGTTCTACAGGAACCTAAATAAATGCTTCGATCTGGCTGGCGTTCCCATTGCCGAGATGTATCTCGCCCCGCTGGCCCTGGCCGACAGTGTGCTGACAGATGCAGAGAAGCGTTCGGGATGCGCCCTTGTTGACTTGGGTGCTGATACTACCACTGTCAGTGTCTATTACAAGAATATCCTCCGTCACCTCGCTGTGATTCCTCTGGGCAGTAACAATATCACCAAAGATATTGCTTCCCTGCAAATGGAAGAGAGCACAGCCGAGGAGATGAAACTGAAATACGGCAGTGCCTGGACAGACAATGGAGAGATCGACAACAACATGTCACTGAGCATTGATGCCGATCGTTCCGTGAAGAGTCGTGAGTTCATCTCCATCGTGGAGGGACGTATTGAGGAGATCATCGAGAATGTATGGTATCAGGTGCCGTCAGAATATGCCGACCGTCTGCTGGGAGGTATCATCCTGACAGGTGGCGGTTCGAACATGAAGAATATTGAGACCGCCTTCCGCAACCATACCCATATCGACAAGATCCGCATTGCCAAGTTCGTCACACAGAGCATCAGCGCCAAGGATCCGATGATCGCTGCCCACAATGGCACGATGAACACCATTCTCGGTCTGCTGGCCAAGGGTGACATGAACTGCGCAGGTGCTGAGGTTGATGCCAATGGCGATCTGTTCAAGGAGACAAAGGCCGCACCTGTTAATCAGGATCGCGAGCCTCGTAAACCCAACGAGTTAGGTCCTGGCGTAATTCAGACCGAGGCTGAGAAGCAGAAAGCCGAAGAAGAGAAACGCAGACAGGAAGAGGCCGAGGAAGCTGCACGTAGAGCCGAAGAAGAGGCTGCAGAGGCTGCACGCAAGGCTGAGGAAGAGGCAAAGAAGAAAGAAAACCGCAAAAAGACGGTCGGCAAACTGAAGAACTTCTTCAAGAACCTCATCGCTGAACCCGAAGAAGAGTAACCTCTCCCGTTTTTCAATCAAACATTCATTCACCATTAAATAAATAGAGTTATGATGGACGATAACAGATTCAACATATTAGACTTTGGCGAGCCAGAGAAAGAGAATAGTATCATTAAAGTGATCGGTGTTGGTGGCGGTGGTGGAAATGCCGTAAACCATATGTACCGCGAGGGCATCCATGATGTCACCTTTGTGTTGTGCAACACTGATAACCAGGCATTGAACGACAGTCCTGTACCTGTTCACCTCCAGTTGGGAAAGGAAGGACTGGGTGCCGGTAACAAACCCGAGAAAGCACGTAAGGCTGCCGAGGAAAGCATCGACGACGTACGTAACATGCTGTCCGACGGTACGAAGATGGCTTTCATCACTGCCGGTATGGGTGGTGGTACAGGAACAGGTGCCGCTCCTGTCATTGCCCGCATCAGTAAGGAACTGGGTATCCTCACCGTGGGTATCGTTACTATCCCCTTCCGTTTCGAAGGTCCGAAGAAGATCGACCAGGCCCTCGATGGTGTGGAAGAGATGTCCAAGCACGTAGATGCCTTGCTGGTTATCAACAATGAGCGTCTGCGTGAGATCTATCCTGAGCTTACCGTGCTCGACGCTTTCGGCAAGGCCGATGACACTTTGAGCGTGGCAGCTAAGTCGATTGCTGAGATTATTACCGTACATGGCTTAATCAACCTCGACTTCAACGATGTAAAGACCGTTTTGAAGGATGGTGGCGTTGCCATCATGTCAACAGGTTACGGAGAAGGTGAAGGACGTGTGAAGAAGGCCATTGACGATGCGCTGAACTCACCGCTGCTCAACGACAACGATGTCTTCAACTCCAAGAAGATCCTGCTGAGCATCTCCTTCAACAGTGACAAGCAGACGCAAACGGGTCTGATGATGGAAGAGATGAACGATGTGAACGATTTCATGGCCAAGTTCGGTAACGACTTCGAGATCAAATGGGGTCTGGCAACCGATCCTGAGCTGGGCGACAAGGTGAAGGTAACCATTTTGGCCACTGGTTTTGGCATTGAGGATGTAGACGGCATGAGCAGTCATTTCGGCAAGCGTACTCAGGAAGAGGCCGATCGTATCGCTGCAGAGGAGGAGAAGGCTGCCGAACGCCTCGACCGTCGTAACCGTTACTACGGAAAGGATGGTTCCACCACACAGTATAAGCGTCGTCCCCATATCTTCATCTTCCGTCAGGAAGACCTTGACAACGACGATGTGATCTCTGATGTAGAGCAGACACCTACCTATAAACGTACTCGTCAGGTGCTCGATGAGATCCGTAACAAGGCAGCAGGCAATGTCAAACCCACCGAGGAGGACAAGGAGGCCATTCAGGGCACCATCCGCTTTGCCTGACCCTCATTAGGATAAATCTATACACATACATATTAATTATCCTCATTATTTTTTGAACATAATACCTTTACCGCCCTTTCCTCGTGAGAGAAAAGGGCGGTCTATTTAATGGAGTATATTGCAACAGAATTGGGTTTCCTACCGTCATACAAGTTATTCCCAACATGGGAATAAAATGTTCCCAACGTGGGAATAAATTGTTCCCAGCGTGGGAATGAATGGAAACTATGTGGGGATATATAGCAACAAGAATCTTAGTTTAGAACTTGATCCACTTGCTCAGATCAACCTTGTCCTTGAACATTGGAGCTACCTGCACATTCTTTGTGTCAGCATCCTTGCCCAGCAGGAACTTGTCGATGAAAGCCTCTACTTCCGGGTATTGCGATTGCGGGAGCTGACAATGACCATGACCATCCACGATGGAATAGCCCACACGGTCGGCTATGCCGAAATACTCCCACACCTTACGTGCTGCATTCATGGACACATAACCAGCCTCATCAGCCAACCACTTGTAGTCGGGATTACCTAACATCAGTAAGGCACGCGGACAAACCAAAGCACACAGTTCATGATGGTCGTAAGGCATACGGTACAGACTATCGCCAGAGAAGGTTTCGCGCATGCTCTCCTTGAACCAATGGTAGTCGGTACGCTCCAGACTCTCCACTTCGCCCAATGTCTTGGAAACTCGCCAAGCAGCAGCACCACCGCCACCAGGTTCCTGAGCAATGGTCAATGCCACACGCTCGTCGAAGGCACCGCACATCAGAGCCATCTTACCAGCGTAAGAGCAACCCGTCACACCAATATGTTTCATATCGATCTTCGTCTTTGCCTCACCAAGAATCTCCAGTCCGTCAAGCAGTCGGCTCAAGCCCCAAGCCCACTCGCTATAGGCACCATTCTCGGAAAGATTCGGATACAAACGGTCGAAGTTATGCTCTCCACGCTCATGATGACGACCAAACTGTCCATAGTCGTTCACCTGCTTCTCATGGAAGGTCATGGTAGCAATATTCCTGCTGTCGAACATCTGTCGTGGCAGAGAGATATTACTGGTACCGATCATCAACGGATAAGGAGCCTGTCCGCCCTTCGGATATCTGATGGTAGAAGACAGATGTAAGGTCTCACCGTTGACAGTAACGTCCACGAATACGGTATCACCATTCATCCATGCCTTTACCTGACTCCTGTCAACGGTCGGCTTCACACCAATACCATAGTGCTGGATTTCGGCAGCAATCTCGTTGCGGCGGCGTTCCCACTGCTTGAACTTCTTCACCTTGCCCTTACCGTTCGACCACTCGAAAGGATTCGTCAGCGTGCGGCACTCACGAAGGTCGTTATAACCAGGCATCGCCGGAGCCTTGAAATTCTTTCCTGTGTTCTCTTCTCCATACACCAGAGGAATGTTCTTCTGCGCACAAACCGCCATCATGGTCATACTTGCCACTGCGATTCCAATTGTTCTTTTCAACATAACAATATCGATTTTTTTTAGTAAATAGTTAACTAATAAGATAGATTCGACCGCTAAATTACGAAATAATCCTGACATATGGGTATTATTATCCCAAAAAATGAAAAGAATAACAAAAAAAAATGATTTTGAGACAGAATTTTCGTACCTTTGCACCCCGAAAAGATTAAAGACAAAAAAAGGTATTATGGCAAAGAAAGCGTTATTGATGATTCTCGACGGATGGGGAATCGGACAACATGGTAAGGGAGACGTAATCTACAACACCCCAACCCCGTATTTGGATTACCTGACAGCAGTGAGCGCTCACTCACAGCTGATGGCCAGTGGTGAAGACGTGGGTCTGCCCGACGGTCAGATGGGAAACTCTGAAGTAGGTCACCTCAATATCGGTGCCGGTCGCATCGTATATCAGGACCTGGTAAAGATTAACCGCGCCTGCAAAGACGGCTCCATCGTGGAGAACCCGCAGGTGAAGGCTGCCTATACCTACGCCAAGGAGAACAACAAGAAACTGCACCTGATGGGTCTTACCTCTGATGGTGGTGTTCACTCCAGCCTCGATCATCTTTTCAAGCTCATCGAGATTGGTAAGGAGTATGGTTTGAAGAACCAGCTGTTCGTACACTGCTATATGGACGGCCGTGATACCGACCCCCACTCTGGTAAGGGTTTCATTGAGCAGGTAAGTAAGGTTTGTGCCGACAATGATGCAGCCATTGCTTCTATCGTGGGTCGTTTCTACGCCATGGACCGCGACAAGCGCTGGGAGCGTGTGAAGGAAGGCTACGACCTGATTGTAAATGGTACTGGTAAGCAGGCCACTGATATGGTTCAGGCCATGCAGGAGAGCTATGATGACGGCGTTACCGATGAGTTCATCAAACCTATCCACAATGCCAGTGTGAACGGTTGCATTGAAGAGGGCGACGTAGTAATCTTCATCAACTTCCGTAACGACCGTGCCAAGGAGATGACCATCGCGCTGACACAGGAGGATATGCCTGAGCAGGGAATGCACACCATCCCCGGTCTGCAGTACTACTGCATGACTCCCTATGATGCCAACTTCAAGGGTGTACATATCCTCTTCCCCAAGGAGAACGTGGAGAACACACTGGGTGAATACCTCTCCAAGCAGGGTAAGAAACAGCTGCACACTGCCGAGACAGAGAAATACGCTCACGTAACCTTCTTCTTCAACGGCGGTCGTGAGGCTCCGTTCGAAGGTGAGGACCGAATCCTCGTTCCCTCTCCGAAGGTGGCCACCTACGACCTGAAGCCTGAGATGAGTGCCTATGAGGTGAAGGATAAGCTGGTGGGTGCTATCAATACACAGGAATACGACTTCATCGTGGTGAACTTTGCCAATGGTGACATGGTGGGACATACTGGTGTCTATAACGCCATTGCAAAGGCTGTATGGGCCGTTGACCACTGTGTAAAGGAAGTGATTGAGGCTGCCAAGGCCAACGACTATGAGGCTATCATCATTGCCGACCACGGTAATGCCGACAATGCCATCAACCCCGATGGTACTCCCAATACCGCCCACTCACTGAACCCTGTTCCGTTCATCTATGTGACCAACAACAATTCGGCCACCGTGAAAGACGGTCGTCTGGCTGACGTGGCTCCTTCCATTCTTCATATCCTCGGACTGGAGCAGCCTGCCGACATGACAGGTGAGTGTCTGATTACAGATTAAACATGCACAATATAGCTCTTTAGTAATAATCCCGGGTACGATTCGTACTCGGGATTATTCGTCTCACGTTCGGAAAAACTCAAATATATTTGGTTTTTCGCTCACTAAATCGTATCTTTGTAGGCAGAACCAAAAACGATAGATATGTACGACAAGGAACACGGGCTTTACATCGCCCACTGCTCTTCGGGAGCATTGAGTATTCAAGGGAAGATGGCTAACCGCCATGGTTTGATTGCGGGAGCCACAGGTACTGGTAAGACCGTTACCCTACAGGTAATGGCCGAATCGTTCTGTCAGGCAGGTGTGCCCTGTTTCATGGCAGATATGAAAGGCGACCTGTCGGGCATCTCTCAAGCGGGTAAGATGAGTGGATTCATCGAGAAACGACTGCCCGAATTCGGTATTGAAGACCCTGTGTTCCAAGGCTGTCCTGTACGTTTCTTCGATGTGTTCGGCGAGCAGGGTCATCCTATGCGTGCCACCATCTCACAGATGGGTCCGCAGCTTCTGTCACGTCTTTTGCAGTTGAACGAGACACAGGACGGTGTATTGAACATCGTGTTCCGTATTGCCGACGAGCGCGGACTGCTGATTCTCGATCTGAAGGATCTGCGTCAGATGCTCGACTATGTCTCGAAGAATGCCAAAGACTACACCACAAAATATGGTAATATCTCTGCTGCTTCTGTGGGAGCTATCCAGCGAGCCCTGCTGCAGTTGGAAGCACAAGGTGCAGACAAGTTCTTCGGCGAGCCCTCGTTCGACATCCGCGACCTGATGCAGGTTGAAGGCGGTAAGGGTGTGATGAATGTGCTGGCTGCTGATAAGCTGATGATGCAGCCCAAGCTCTATTCCACCTATCTGCTTTGGCTGCTGAGCGAGCTCTATTCCACCTTGCCTGAAGTAGGCGATCTGCCATTGCCGAAACTCGTGTTCTTCTTCGACGAGGCCCACATGCTGTTCGAAGATACCTCGAAGGCCTTGCTCGACAAGATTGAGCAGGTGATTCGTCTGATCCGTTCAAAGGGCGTGGGTATCTATTTCATCACCCAGAGTCCTACCGATATTCCAGAGGTAATCCTCGGTCAGTTGGGAAACCGTGTGCAGCATGCCCTGCGAGCCTATACACCGAAGGACCAGAAAGCTGTGAAGACCGCTGCAGACACCTTCCGTGCTAACCCAGCGTTCAAGACCGACGAGGCCATCATGAACCTCGAGACCGGTGAAGCGTTAGTGAGCTTCCTCGATGAGAAGGGTGCGCCCAACATCGTGGAACGTGCTAAGATTCTCTTCCCCTTGTCACAGATCGGTGCCATCACCGAAGGTCAGCGCATCGACATCATTAAGCAAAGTTATATCTACGGTAAGTACGACACACCAGTAGATCGTGAGAGCGCCTATGAGATCCTGATGAAGGAAGCCGAGGAACAAGCCCTCGCAGTGGAAGAAGAGGCTAAGGAGATTGAGAAAGAAGTTAAGGGTGCTAAGACCGAGAAGAAGAAAGCTGGTATGATGGGAAAGGTGTGGAAGGCCGTGATGACTGCCGTAACCTCTACCCTGGCCACCATTCTGGGAACCTACGTAAGTAATAAGGTATCCGGCAAGCAGACCAAGAGTAAGACCTCAGCCAAGGAGAAGGTGGTGAAGAATGCCACTTCGGCAGCTACCCGTACCATTACGAGAGAGCTCTCCCGCGACATCCTCGGTAATCTGATAAAGTAACATGGATGTACAGATAGAGGAATCGTGGAAGCGGCATCTGCAAGAGGAGTTTGAGAAGCCGTATTTCACGCAGTTGACCCAGTGGGTAAGACAGGAGTACAATACCACCACCTGTTACCCACCGGGCCGATTGATCTTCAATGCCTTCAATCTCTGTCCGTTCGACAAGGTGAAGGTGGTGATTATCGGACAAGATCCATATCATGAACCAGGACAGGCCCACGGCTTGAGTTTCTCGGTGAACGACGGGGTGATGTTTCCTCCCTCGTTGCAGAACATCTTCAAGGAAATACAAGACGACCTCGGAACACCGATTCCGCTGAGTGGGAATCTGACACGTTGGGCAGAACAAGGCGTACTGCTGCTCAACGCCACCCTGACCGTTAGGGCACATCAGGCCAACAGTCATGCACGCTTAGGTTGGCAGACCTTCACCGATGCAGCTATCAAAGCGTTGGCATCAGAGCGTGAGCACCTCGTCTATCTGCTCTGGGGCGGTTATGCCCGAGGGAAAGCCTATATGATTGACAAGCAGAAGAACCTCGTACTCGAATCCGTTCATCCCTCGCCCCTATCAGCCAACCGTGGCGGATGGTTCGGTAACCACCACTTCTCCCAGTGCAACGCCTATCTCGAACAAAACGGCATTGAACCGATAAAGTGGTAGAGAAAGGTCAAAGGGATTCAGTCAAAAGGATTCGTCTAATTCGTCTAATTCGTCTAATTCGTAGAGTAAAAAAATAAGTGAACGAAATATCGCCTATAATACAAATCGGTGACGTATTGTTGTCGAGTGACATCATTACCGAGTATTTCTGCTGCGACCTTGACGATTGTCATGGTGTCTGTTGCGTGGAAGGTGATGCTGGTGCCCCAGTAACCTTGGATGAGGTGATGGAAATTGAAGGAATGTTGGATGAGGTGTGGAACGACCTTTCCGCTTCGGCTCAAGCCGTAATCGACAAACAGGGTGTGGCCTATACCGATCAGGAAGGTGACTTGGTGACGAGTATTGTAGGAGGGAAAGAATGTGTATTTGCGAGCCTCACCCCCTTCCCCTCTTCAAAGGGCGATGGAAGCACAAACTCCTGTTGGCTTTGTATGTTGGAAAAAGCAGCCAGGAACAAAGCCAATTCTCAATTCTCAATTCTCCATTCTCAATTTGTGAAGCCCATCAGCTGCGCCTTATATCCCATCCGTGTCAAACAGTTCAGTAACGGACTGGTAGGATTGAACTACAACCGTTGGAATGTCTGCGAAGGAGCCCGAAAAAAAGGACGGGAGCTGAAACTTCCCGTCTATCGTTTCCTAAAAGACCCGCTCATCCGAAGGTTCGGCGAAGAATGGTATCAAGAACTTTGTGACTTCGCAGAAAGCACGTTGTTAAGTAACAAGTAATAAGTAATCACTTTTTCCGATATTCGCTCGGCGACATCCCCACATGTTCCTTGAAATACTTCCCAAGGAACGATTGGTTGGGGAAATTCAGGTGCTGGGCAATCTCCTTGATGCTCATGGAAGAGTTCTTCAGCAGTACCCGCACCTCAAGCGTAACGAAGTTATCTATCCACTCATTGGGTGTCCGTCTGCTCACCTGTTTCACCGTCTCAGAGAGATATTTGGGTGTGATGCACAGCTGCTCCCCATACCAGCTCACCCTCCGTTCCTGTCGGAAGTTCTCCTCCACCAGTTTGATGAACGAGGCAAAGATAGCCTCAGCCCTGGTCTGCCGCTTGTCATTGATCTGCTGCAGACGGTAGATGGCATTACTGATATCATAGATCATCGTCATCATGATCGACCGTACCACATCGGTCCTGAAATGATGATCCTTCTCGTTCACCTTATATTTAAGTGCCCTGAAATAGAAATCAATATTCTTCACCTCGACACTGTTCAAGGTGAACACAGGGTGCGTACGTGAGAAGAGGAACAAGGCAGACAGTTCGTGAATACCCTGTATAATCTCGTGGAAGAAGTCGTACGACATCAGTATGCCGATACCACTGAAGTCAGGACTCAGCATATAGTTATCGAGCACCAGTCCTTCATTGATCAGAATCACATCATTGGGCATCACGGTATGGTCGATTGTATCCACGGAATACTGTGCCTTACCCTTTAGGCACAATCCCAGGATGATGCACCGAGTTCGTCTGGGTGCATTCGGGAATGGTATCTTGGCCAGTTCATCAACCAGCACCAGGTCGTCGTTGAGGTAGCATCCCTTATAGGCCGCCTTCAGACTGCCGATGGTCAGCTCAGTAATATTACTATACATCTTCTTCTACTTTAAACGAATCACCTTTTTATTCTTTCCTTTAATCTTCAGAAGTTGCTCACGACCGTTGCAGACCAGTGTTACCTTACGCTGCTTACCAGTCTGATTCCAGATCGTGGCCTCTACCACACGACCCTCCTTCCAGGTCATATCCACCACATAACCGCCACGGGCACAGATGCCCTTCACCTTGCCAGACGACCATGCCGACGGGACTGCAGGAAGCAGTTCAATACGGTTGCAAGAGCTCTGCAACAGCATCTCGCACACCCCAGCTGTTCCGCCGAAGTTCCCATCAATCTGGAAGGGCGGATGCGCATCGAAGAGATTCGGATAGGTTCCTCCTCCATGACTGTAGTTCGGCGTCTTATCCTTTTCAGGAGCCACGGCCGTAAGTAGCTTACGGTATATCTGGTACGCCTTCTCCCCCTTCTTCAGTCGTGCCCACAGGTTGATGCGCCATCCTGTGCTCCACCCCGTTGTCTCATCCCCTTTCAGTTCCAGGGTGCGCTGGCAAGCCTGCATATAGTCATCCATGCCCAGTTCGTTGGGGTTAGAAGACTTCAGTTCATCAAGTTTCAAGTAATGAAGACCAGGGTAAAGACCAATCAGATGACTCTGATGACGGTGTTTGAAATCCCTGTCATCCCAATCGTAATACCACTCGTTCAGGTCGCCCATATGACCGATGGTATAGGGATGGAGATGTTCCACAGTTTGTTGATAGACAGTGGTCATATCACCGCTTACCGAACTAGCGGCTTGCGTGTTCAGCAGCAGCTCGCGGATAATGGCCAGATCAGCCGTTCCCCCATAGCAGGTCACCCCATGGTAACCCTTGTCCGTGATATACTCGTTCTCTGGCGAGGTACTCGGAGCCGTGATCAGCTCAGTGGGATTCTTCGGATTGGTCATCAGCCAGTCCACACAGAACGCTGCCGCCCCTTTCATCAGCGGATAGGCCACCTGCCGTAGGTAATCCTCATCCTGCGTAAACAAGTATCTGTCCCACAGCGTGTTCACCAGCCAAGCCCCGCCCATGTTCCAGTTTGCCCACATCGGACTCTCATTCTTCTCTCCCACAGGATTGGTCATGGCCCAGATATCCGAGTTATGACTGCTGCACCAGCCCTGGCTGATCCCATAGTAGTTCTTGGCCGTATATCGTCCGTTCTCCGAGAGCGCCTTGATGAAATCATCCAGCGGAGCAGCCATCTCAGCAAGATTCGTGTTGAAGGCCGGCCAGTAGTTCTCCTCGAGGTTGATATTAACCGTATAGTTACCCCGCCAAGGCGACCATTTATGTGGTGTCCATAATCCCTGCAGGTTCGCAGGAACGCCAGGAGTACGAGAGCAGCTGATGAGCAGGTAGCGCCCATATTGGAAATAGAGCGTCTCCAGATACGCATTCTTCTCCCCCCTGTCGGTATAGTCCTTCAGCTGTTGCGCGGTGGTACGTTTACCATCATACACCGCCCCATCCAGCGCCAGTTCCAAACGTGAGAAGAACCGTCGGTAGTCATTGATATGTCGTTCCTTGATTTCCTGCCACGTGCAGTTCACCAAGTGCCACGCCTCATCAGTGGCGTTATTGAGATAGTCGGCCCTCTCTTTCACGGGATGTTTGTCGAAACCGTTGAAACTCGTCTCGTTCACCAGATAGATCGTAGCCTCATCCGCATTGTTCAACACAAGCGTTGAATCAGAATACGACACCGTTCCCCCTTGATGATCCACCCGCAGGATAGAGCAGAAATGAATACTGTTCTTTTCGTCGCCGATGGCGTGTCCTAACATCGTGAGCTGTTTTCCACTTGCCTTCACCCGATGCGGCACCTGTGAGGTAAGGGAAACGCTGCAGTTCAGCGCCTTCGTTTGATTGGCCGTAAGATGCACGGCAATCACCTTATCGGGGTTGGAAGCCAGATACTCCCGGGTATAGTGCACCCCGTTGCGCAAATAAGAAACCGTTGAAAGCGCACTGTCAAGACTCAATGTCCTGCGGTAGTTGCTCACCGTTCCCGGGTTCAGATCCCTGATATAGATCATACCCAACGGCTGGTAGAACTGCGAGTTATGTCCTTGCACAAAATGTTGCAGCGAGTCGGCCTTGGCATAATCCTCCTCGAAGAGTGCTTTCCTGATCTCAGGAATCCACTTTGAAGCCCCCGCATCCTCGTTGCGGTCAACCGGCTGCCCCGTCCAAAGGGTGATATCATTCAGGTAGAGCGAATCCATGTCTGCCCCACCATAGAGCAGCGCCCCGATCTTTCCATTACCAATAGGTAACGACTCCTCGAAGAAACGAGCCGGCTGGTCATACCACAGTTGCATCACGCACTGCTCCTGTGCGTTTACAGCGAAAGGCAAGAAGCAAAAAAGAAGCATTCCTGCCTGAACTACGGATCGTGATATAACAGCCTTCATCTAATCTCTTGCCTCTTGCTTCTTGCCTCTTGCTTCTAAAAAAACCGCAGATGCTTCATGCACTGCGGTTTTATTATTTAAGCATCGATATTCGCGTAAGTAGCGTTCTTCTCGATGAACTCACGTCGCGGTTCCACATCATCGCCCATGAGCATGGAGAAGATCTCATCCGCCTCAGCAGCATTCTCGATAGACACCTGCTTGAGCAGTCGTGTATTCGGGTCCATGGTTGTTTCCCACAGCTGTTCCGGATTCATCTCACCCAAACCTTTGTAGCGCTGAGTATGCAACTGGTTACTGTTCTCATCGCCTGCCACATACTTGTCGATGAACGCCTGTCGCTGCTGTTCGGTATAGCAGTACTCGCTCACCTTCTTATACGTACACTTGTAAAGCGGTGGTGTAGCGATATACAGATGACCTTCCTGAATCACCTTTGGCATGAAGCGGTAGAAGAGTGTCATGATCAGCGTGTCGATGTGAGAACCATCGACGTCGGCATCGGTCATGATGATGATCTTGTCGTAGCGCAGCTTGTCGATATTCGCCTCACGGTCGCCTTCACCATCCACACCAAAGCGAACGCCGATACTCTGGATGATGTTCATCACCGATTCAGCCTCGAACACGCGGTGCCACTGTACCTTCTCCACGTTGAGGATCTTACCACGCAACGGCAGGATAGCCTGCGTATAGCGGTCACGTCCCTGCTTGGCCGATCCACCTGCAGAGTCACCCTCCACGAGGAAGATCTCGCACTCTTTCGGATCCTTGTTCGAGCAGTCGGCCAGCTTACCCGGCAGACCGCCACCGCTCATCGGGTTCTTACGCTGCACGCTTTCACGAGCCTTACGGGCTGCAATACGTGCTGTGGCAGCCAGGATCACCTTGTCGCAGATCTGCTTTGCCTCTTTCGGATGCTCCTCCAGATAGTTGGCCAAAGCCTCACCTACAGCCTGCTGAACGGCACCAGCCACCTCGCTGTTACCCAGCTTCGTCTTGGTCTGACCTTCAAACTGCGGCTCTGCCACCTTGATGGAGATTACGGCTGTAAGACCCTCGCGGAAGTCCTCACCGGCAATCTCAATCTTTGCCTTCTCAATCTGCTTCGAGATCACAGGATCAGCATCAGCATAACTCTTCAGTGTACGTGTGAGAGCCATACGGAAACCAGTAAGGTGCGTACCACCCTCGATGGTGTTGATATTGTTCACATACGAGTGGATATTCTCGCTGTAGTCGGTGTTATACATCACAGCCACCTCGATAGGAATACCCTGTTTCTCGGTCTTCAGGTAGATCACATCATCAAAGAGATGTGTACGGTGGCGATCCACATAGCGCACAAACTCCTTCAGTCCTTCCTGCGCATGGAACACCTCCTTCTTGGTCTTCCCTTCCTCATCGGGGCGCAAATCAACCAAGGTTATGGTAATACCGGCATTCAGGAACGCCAGCTCGCGCATACGACGGGCAATGATATCCCACTGATACACGGTGGTGGTGAAAATCGTGGCATCCGGCCAGAACTGCTGACGAGTTCCCCTGAGCTCTGTTTCGCCTACCACCTTCACGGGATACAGTGGCTTACCCTTCTCGTATTCCTGCTGGTAGATCTTTCCGTCGCGGAACACCTGAGACATCATGTGTGATGAAAGGGCATTCACACAGCTCACACCCACACCGTGCAGACCGCCTGACACCTTGTAGGAGCCCTTGTCGAACTTACCACCGGCGTGAAGCACCGTCATTACCACCTCCAGGGCCGACTTATGCATCTTCTCGTGTTCATCCACAGGGATACCACGTCCGTTATCTTGTACCGTGATGGAGTTATCTTCGTTGATGGTCACCTCAATATGTGTACAGAAGCCAGCCATCGCCTCATCGATGGAGTTGTCAACTGTTTCGTTCACCAGATGGTGCAGACCTTTCTCACTGATGTCACCGATGTACATGGCAGGACGTTTACGTACTGCCTCCAGACCTTCCAAGACCTGAATGTTACTCGCAGAATAATTACCGTTGTTCTGAATTTCTTCCATTTTTTAGTCTAATGCTTTTATAGTATGCAAAGGTACGAAAAAAATCCTAAATACTAAAGTATTTAGATGATAAAAAACAATAAAATTACGAGGAAGGACGAAGGACGAAGGAGGAAGGAGATAACTTTGGGGGTGCGAGAGCATAAAAAAAGGGACCATCATCCGAAGATGTGGCCCCATATCATTCCTTGGATCTAAATAGTATTATCCTAATTTGTTGATGTGCTTGCAAAGACTTGACTTCAGGTTTGCAGCCTTGTTCTTGTGGATAACATTGGTCTTAGCCAGCTTATCCAGCATCTTCTGTACGCTGGGGTACAACTTTACAGCCTCTTCCTTGTCGGTCATTGCACGCAGTTTACGCACAGCATTACGCATAGTCTTAGCATAATAGCGGTTGTGCAACGTTCTCGTCTTAGTCTGACGAATTCTCTTAATTGATGATTTGTGATTTGCCATCTCTTTTAATCTTTAATTTTTAATCTTTAATTTTACAAGCTGGGTCTTACACAATCTCTGCCGCCCTTGCGGATTCTTGCGAATCCTCCGCCACCTTGTCACGACAGCACCTCATGGGAATTTCTCGTTAGCGCATCGCTGCGCGATGACGGATTGGTAGTCCCTAGGAGAGTCGAACTCCTCTTTAGAGAATGAAAATCTCTCGTCCTAACCGATAGACGAAGGGACCGTTCGCTTTAAAAGCGGGTGCAAAGGTACGCTAATTATTTGTATCTTGCAAATTTTCTCACAGATTTTTTCTCTTATCGCCTGATTTTTACTACTTTTGCAAAGATCTTTCGAAGATATGATAACAAAAACGAGGGCCATTGTGCTCAGGGTTTTGAAATATGGTGAGCAGAAGATGATTATCGATCTGTTTACCGAGAGTGACGGCAGGGTATCTATCGTCACCCATATCCCTAAGACACCCAAGGGGAAGCTGAAGAAGCAGTATTTCCAGCCCTTGAACCTCCTTGAGGTGGAGCTGGACATCCGTCCGAAGACGCAGCTGCAGCATCTTCGCGACGCAAGGATTGCCGAGCCCTACGCTTCCATCCCCTTCGACCCCTATAAGCTCAGCATCGCCCTGTTCCTGGCTGAATTCCTTTATTACAGCACGCGCGGTGAACAGCAGAACGAAGCGCTCTTTGCCTATCTGCAGCACAGCATCCTGTGGCTGGATGGCTGCAAGGAGTCGTTTGCCAACTTCCATCTGGTCTTCATGATGCGTATGAGCAGGTTCATCGGTTTCTTCCCCTACATCGAGGATTACCAGCAGGGCGACTACTTCGATATGCGGGCTGCCTCGTTCACGGCTCATGCCCCATTACATTCCGATTTCCTCGACCAAGAAGACTCCAGTCGTATCAACACCTTGATGCGCATGAACTACGAGTCGATGCATCTGTTCAAGATGAGTCACGACGACCGCAACCGCATCGTTGATGTCCTCATCACCTATTACCGTCTGCACGTCCCCGATTTCCCGGAACTGAAATCGTTGGGGGTCATGAAGGATCTGTGGAAAGATTAAATTTCCCTCCTTCTCTAAAACAATAAGAGAGAGGATTGCTCCCCTCTCTCATTTTATAGATTATTGATCTCTTCAACGGATAAGCCTGTGCTTTGCGCTATGACATCAATAGGAATGCCGGACTCTTTTAAATTTCGGGCGATTTCCATTTGTGCTTCTTTACGGCCTTCCTCCTTTCCCTCTTTTTTCTGCCCCTCCATCACGGCAATCGTATCGCGGTAGCGTTTCAAGGCACGGTCATACTTGATGCGCTCCTCACGTGTCCATGAGGCTACATCACAGGTCTCAATCAGTTTCTTGAAGACCTTGTCCTTGATTTCAAAAGGATATCTATTTAGCTTCTCCATATTCTTCAATACGTATATCCAGCGTTCAAACTGACTTTCACATTCCGAAACATCCTTCGTGAACAGCGGCAGCTGCAGGTAGATCAGGCGTATCTTATCAGAGAACTGCAACTTCGATTGCATGTCCATCAAAGCGATGTCTGTACGAAACTTCTCCGAGATTCCATCTTGACAGAAGTTCAGGAACGAGATACAATAGACGGCCTTCACGTCAAAGCTCCACACGCTTCCCCTCTCTCCCTGTCTTGCCACCGACTGAGCGGCATAGTAGATGGAGCGGCTCTTGAAATAGGGCTGCGACTTGTTCTGCATCTCTACGATGATCTTCTCGCCGCTGTCAGTCTCGCAATACACATCGTATATCAGCGAGCGGTCGTCCTTGAACTCACCCAACTGCTCCTTATCCAGGAACGTCACCTTGTTAATCACTCTCTCCCCTTTCAGCAAGCTGTTCAGGAAGTCTATCAGCAGGTCCTTGTTGATCTCCTGCCCAAAGATTTTTTTGAATCCGACATCAGTAAACGGATTGATGTATTTACTCATAGCATGAGAATTAAAGTGAAACAATTGTTTGCAACTGCCATGTTGCAAAAGCAACTGGCAAGCTTTGCGTGCAAAGATAAATCTTTTTTACGACACCTCCAAATTCTGAGTCGCATTTCTTATATCTGCTCCGCGAGATCGTAAAAAGGTTCGGTTGGGCCTGTGTTTTCTAAAAGAGTTTACTTCCCCTAATTAGGGAAAGATTCCCGTTCGCTCTCTCAGCTCCCCAATCTTACGGAAGTACTCCCGTTCGCTATCTCGGCTCCCCACCCCTTAAGGGGCGGGGCTCCTGGCAAGGGGGGCGGGGTTGAATCAGAATTTGACTTTCCGCCCGTTTTGTATGTAGATCTGTCCCTTTACGGGATGACTTACACGCTGGCCTCCATCGCCCAGCACGTCTCTCATGTTGATGATATTCACCTGCTTACCGGCTACCCATACATCGTAAACCTTAGGAGACAAATAGCCTGGCTTTGACGACCCACCATCGATATGGGCATAGGTACCGTCTATATGGTTTGGATCGTATTTTGTGCCGGCTCCACCTATGAGAGCAGAGCTATACGAACAAAACACCATCAAGAGTATGATTGTCAATAAAGCTCTTTGTTTCATATCTAAAATCATCATTGTTCTAATCGTTTTCATGTCTATGTAATAAGTTTAATGGATAACCTTTATATATTCACTGCAAAGTTACGAATTATTTATCACACCACCAAATTTGAGGAGCCGCAGCGTGTGAAAATCCTTTAACAACGAGGATTTAACTGTTAAAAAACACTGAACGCCGTAGACGCTACCAGCGTTTGACGTTCCCGCTCCCAGAGAATGACGTTCCCGCTATCAGCGTTTGAGGCACTTTCTACAAGAAACTGCCATAGTTTATAGCACAAAGTGCCATAGTTTGTAAAGTGAGGGGTTTGGTGCGAACAAACAAACGAACGAACAGTTTGAACACCACGAAAAACTATCAACCTGATCAGGAAAGTACATTTTGAGAAAGTTGTACTTTGTGACTTTTGACTTTGTGACATTAAGGAGGTTCGATATGAAGGAAGGAAGATGAGATTACAAATAATAAGTAATTATATTTTATATAAATATATAATATATATTATATATTAATATAACTATTCTACTCCGATTATTGGAGGTGCTTATTGTCACAAATTCACATGTCACAAATGCACATTTTGTGTCAACTAATTCAGTACGAAGTCAACTTTCTCAGGAAAAGGAGCACTGTCTTACCCTGAAAAACGTTGCATGTTGCATGTTGCATGTTGCATTAAGGTCCTTCCACATATGTGGGGAATGGAAGCTTATATTATATATATAATATATATATTATATATTAATATAAATATATAATACTTATAATATATAACCATTTTCTTCATCTCTACTTATTCGAACCACCTTAATGCAACATGCAACATGCAACGTGCAACAAAATTACTGTTCGTTCGTTTGTTTGTTCGCGCCAATGATAACATGAACACGGAATAAAGGCAAGCCGTTCCGTATTAAATAGTATTTCTGGGATAATTATGATAATTATGATAATTTCTTTCAGAACTAAAAGATCAATAATCCTCCATGATCTCCTTCATCTTCTTCGCCCGTTTTTTGTGCTTCCTCCCCTTGAAGTCGATGAGGTCGAAGAAATCGAAGGACACGGACACACCGCCACTGCCCGAAGGTGTGTAGTTTTCCGCAGCATATTTGCGTATATCCTCCGTTGAAACCGCCATTTTTGGCGCATGACCAATCACCACCACCTCGGCCAATTGCTGACCCGAAGGCAGCAAAAAGATTGTGTCGGGAACCCCCTCCTTTTGGTCGATTACACGCTTGAGATAGCTGGGATGCGTAAGTGTCATGGTTTGGAAACTGTCGTTTTTCAACACAAAACGTCCTCCCCACTCGGTCTGCACCTTTTCCGTACGACGGTCTAACTGAATGGTAACATTCTTCAGCGGCTTCCTGGATTCAATGTCAGCCACCCAGATCACACGATGTTTGGGCTTTTGTGTAAGCGAATCGGTTGTTTCACCCTTCTCCTGTGCCTGCAGAAGGGTAGAAAAAACAAGAAGAAAAAGCACCAGAAACGGTCTGATGCTCTTTCCTCTTATCCCTATGGTTACAACCTTTTTTCGCATATTTGCAGATTTTCGCTGCAAATATAAACGATTTCATCAATATTTACTAATCCTTTGACGTTGATTAACGAAGAATAGGATTTGGTGATGCATGTATAATCTTGTTTCTTTTCGTAAAAAACTGCTACATTTTTATCTTCACTTCACAACCACTCGTTTACCGTTCATGATATAAACACCCTTCCTGCTGGGCTTGTTGCTCAGACGACGGCCATCGAGCGTGTACCATACAGTACGTTCATCAGCAGGCGAATCCTCAACACCAATGTTGCCTGTTGCGATACCCTCTGGTATGATCAAGGTTACGGGTATGTAGCTGTTTTCAACATTATCTTCATATTTACCATCGGGGAACCACCACATGGTTTTCAATCTCAATGATGAAGTATAGATACCTGGTTCTGCCGCATTCAAGTCAGTGCTGGATACATAGACATAGAGGGTCTTGGGACTACCAGCGGAGGTCCAGTCAAACATCCTGTTTGTACCCACTTGACTTGCATTGACAGATGTACTCAATTTGTATTGAATCTTCTTGGTGTTGTCAGCCTGATTCACCAAATAAGGTTCATTGGTAGTAAAGAAGGCCACACGTAGCCTATTGGGCGTTTTCCCATAAGGCCGCGGATGGAATTCCAACTCCGTAACATCTACTGGCACGGTGGTCCATTCCGACTTCCTGTTGATAATTACCTCTTCTGGCACAGAGTAAACATAACGGCTCTCCTTAGGTTCTTTAATAACGAACGAGAATTCAGACAACTGGAAAATCGTTTCACTTTGTATGGCTGATATTTCCAGACGGAAGTATTTGTATTCATTTTCATTGGGGTTCTCCACATCGTAAGTACACAATCTATAGTTAGCGGCAGGAAGTCTTGTATCATTTTCCACAACAGCTAACGTCGTCCAATCATCATTGCTGTTTGCCTTGGCTTTGACAACCCAGCTCTTGGGATTACGACCGGGGTTATCCTTGGTGTCGTTTCCTGTTATCATCGTATAGCCTCCAGGGATGATTGGATCAGCTGTTTCAAACTCAATAAAAGTGGGGTTCCCTAATTGGGTAACACACCATTTAGTAGCTATGGATCCGTCAACCAGTTTGGCAAAACCCTCCTCGTCTTTTGCACCAGCCGTTCCGTCTGTAGCTGTATAGATGGAACTAGTAGTAGGAGGCATATAGGTATAGGGACTCGTAGAGATGGCACCCGCCACCCCACCGATTGTTACAGTACCGCAGGTTCCATTGTCTCCTGCTCCGATACTATAGGTTGCTCCTGCTCCTTTCTTGGCTGTTACAAGTGCTACTCCATCAGTAATGGTAATCGTACCACATTTGGCACCACAACCTCCACCAATGCCTGCTGCATTGTATCCATCGCAAGCAGAATCCACAATACCACCCTCAATAACGATATTACCGCCATCGACATAATGGCCACCACCTATACCCGGAGCATAGCCATTACTCCTGGCTGTCAGGGCTCCATTGCCCTTGAGGGTCAATGTCTTATTGAAAGGCACATGGATGCCCGGATAATGACTATAGAAGCCTTTCAGATAATTATAGTTTTCGAGGATAACAGTGGCATTACCCTTACAGTTAAGGCCAGCCCACTGATAAACCATATTGTCAACACCGCTGATTTCCACATCCTTGAGTGTAATGGTAGCTCCGTCGGCAATGCTGATATATTCAATAGCAGAAAGTTTGCCCGTTACCGTCGCACCGTCTTGTAGCTCCCCGCCATAAACCAGCTTGGAGAGGTCAACAGTACCACTTAATTCCTGCTTAGGGAAATAATAATGTTTTTCACTGATGGGTCCCACTACACCGCCAATAGTCACAGTACCACATGTCCCATCGACACCAGCACCGATGCTGTTGTTTATGTCGAAACATGTCGAAGCAAAAACGATGTCCACACCCGAGGTGATGGTCACATTACCGCAGACTCCTTTGTGGCCTCCACCGATAGCTGCAGCCCACTCACCTCCCACGGCACGAATCTTTCCTCCAGTAATGGTAATGTTACCACAATCGTTCGGCCAACTACCTCCGATTCCTGCTGATCCAGAAGAGCCCTCAGCATCAATGGTTCCACCCTCAATAACGATGTTACCACACGAACAACTAGGACCGCCACCGATGCCCGCTGCAAAACCATTGTTTCTGGCAATCAATGAGCCTGTTCCTTTGATGGTCAGTGTCTTTCCTACTGGAGCGTAGATAGCAGAATAGCGCTTACTGAATCCCCTTAAGGTGTTCGAGCCTTTAAGGATAATGGTGGCATCACCCAGACAGTTGAGGGCTGACCACATGCAATCATCGCTGTCAATACCATTGATTGTCACATTGTCAAGCGTTACGGTGGCACCATCAACAAGTGTAAGCTGGTAGGCATCGCCAAGCGTTCCTGTCAGCGTTGAACCATCCAAAATCTCACCACCGGCTGTCAGCGTAGAGAGATCTATGATACCGTTATAAATAGGCATCGGATAAGTATAGAGTCTTGATGGTGTGCCTGCTACCTGTACACCACCAATCGTCACAGTACCGCTAGTTGCTTCAAGACCGGCTCCAATGCTATAGGGTGCGCTGTCACCTTTTGTTGCGCGGACAATACAATTGTTAATAGTGATATCTCCACAATTTGCCTTGTAGCTACCACCGATACCCGCAGACCCATAACCGCCCTTAGCGGTGACATTACCTCCGATGATGGTGATGTTACCACAAGTGGCATCAGCACCACAGCCGATACCAGCGCCTTCACTGGTATTCGTGGCTATAATAGTACCGCTTTCGATGACAATGTTACCACTGTCTATATACCAACCACCACCTATGCCGGCACCAAGCATATGAGTAGTGGCTTCAAGTGATCCTTCCCCTTTGATGGTGAGCGTTTTATTCTGTGGAACGTATATACCTGGATAACTGCGTTCAAATCCCCTTATATAACTTGAACCTGTCAGGATGATCGTAGCATCTCCCAGACAAGTTAGGCCCGCCCATTTGTAACTTTCGTTATCCGCACCATCGATGTTCGCGTCGAAGAGTGTTACAGTAGCTCCATCGGCAATGCTAACCTTCACGTTTGCGTTGAGGATGCCGGTAAGCATTTCACCTGTCTGAGCTGTATAATCTTCTGTGAGCGTTGCCAAATCTACTGGATTGCCATCGCCTACAGTGAAGGTTACTGTCTGGATTCCGCTATATGGTTCCTTACCAGTCAGGGTCAAGGTGTAGGTGCCTTTTTCTTTCACCGTACTTACCGCATTTCCATTACAGGTATATGATGCTGTGAAGTCGGTCGATTCACTTAGTGTATTACTGAAAATATCTTTGACGGTATAGTTTATGGCGATATTGCTTCCCGTGTACTTATAATACGGATGTATTCCACTGATGGATGTTTTGTTAAAATCCGTTATGTCGGCACTTGTTATGAAAGCGAATTCCGCCAATTGGGCATAACTACCATCAATACTGCCTTTTATTTGAAATTGGAAGTATTTATATGCGGTGGTAACATCTTCAATATGAAAAGAAACGTCTGTTTTGTTGAGAGGTGGCAAACTATAATTATTCGTTTCAGAAGCAATCGTTGTCCATTCTGTATCATTCTTGTTTACCTTTGCATAAATGATCCATTTTGTTGGATTGTATCCCGTCTTTGTTTTGGTGTCATAACCTGTAGTCAACACATAACCCAGAGGAATGATAGGTTCAGAAGCCTCAAACTCTATAATAGGGTTCTGGCTGGGAACGCAACACCACTGGGTATTCTTATTGCCATCGATCAGATTACGATACTCCATGCCAACGACAGTAGTTGAAGCATATTGACGTATAGCTGTGTAAGTTATCCCGTCTGCCCATGCCGTCTGATGAACAGTAAACATCACAAAAGCCAACAGCAATAAACGTGATTTCAGGGAATGAACGGTTTTGTTAGTAGTCATAATCGTTGAAGTAAATTAGATTAGTAGTATTCCTAGTAAAAAAGAAGAAGGGGTGCACAAAGCACGCCCTTCTATTCATGTTAGATGATTTACTCGCTCACCATCGTCTTGATATTTCCTTCCTCATCATACTCGAGCGGCATGACTTTCAGGGAACGCAGATGGGTGATGTCGTTAGAGGGCACGCAGTCGTGGTGGAACAGATACCACTTGCCTTTGTACTCCACGATGCAGTGATGGGTTGTCCAGCCTACCACAGGTTCCAGGATCACACCCTGATAGGTGAAAGGACCGTAAGGATTATCGCCAATGGCGTAGCACAGCAAATGACTGTCGCCTGTTGAGTAGCTGAAATAGTACTTACCGTTATACTTATGCATCCACGAAGCCTCGAAGAAACGATGCGGGTCGCCAGCCTTCAGCGGCTGTCCGTCGTTGTCGATGATAAGCACCTGTCGTGGAGCCTCAGCAAACTGCAGAAGGTCGTCGCTCATGCGAGCCATCAAGCTGGGCAAAGCCGGCATATCAGGAGCTGTGTAGAGCTGAGTCTTACGATCAGGAGCAGGACCCAGGTCGATACCTTCCTTCAGCACCTTTTGCGGAGCCACGTTCCACTGCAGCTGACCACCCCAGAGGCCACCGTAGTAGCAGTACACCTGACCGTCATCATCCTTGAACATACAAGGGTCGATGCTGTATGCACCGCGGATGGGATGTTCCTGCGGGATGAACGGACCTTCGGGACGTTCGGCAATGGCCACACCGAGATGGAACACACCGTTGTAATCCTTGGCCGAGTAGATAAGATAGTACTTACCGTCTTTCTCAACCACGTCACTGTCCCACATCTGCTTCTCTGCCCAAGGCACATCCTTCACATCAAGGACCACACCATGATCAGTAACCTCACCTTCCATCACATCGTCCATGGAAAGAACGTGGTAGTCTTTCATCTGGAAATGACCGCCGTCGTCATCGAAGGCTGCGCCAGCCTCCCAGTCGTGGCTGGGATAAACATAGACGCGTCCGTTAAACACGTGGGCTGCAGGATCAGCCATATAATCGCTCGGGAATAAATATCTTGCTTTCATTGTTCTTATTGCTTTAAGTTAATAATCTTACTTTGCTCTTGCCTCAATCTCGCGGCTCATCTCATCCAGTCTTTCGTCTGTAAGAGGATACTTATAAATAAGGTAGCCCACAATAACCAGAAGGATGGCAGGAATGATGGTGGTGAAGATCAGGATGGCATTCTGTGCGATGGCCGAGTAGTTAGCCAGCTTGGGATAGTAGGCGTTTACAGGAGCGCTGATGAATGAAGCCAGGAACACCACAACGAAGATACCCAGCACCAGCTGCAGACACTTGTTTGCCTTGAACTCCTGCCACATCTCACCGAATGAAACGGGCTTTTCAGGAGTGGTGGTGATATTCTCCTTACTACCCTTGAAGCAGAGCATCAAGAGGAAGAAGCCCACGATGGCAAACACACATGTCACGGTGAACCATGCCATAGGATCGGTAGCCAGAGCCGACTCCTCGCTGGCGAAGTTGAAGCCAATCCAACCCATTACCAACGGAGTGATCCAACCAGCGATGGAGAAACCTGCCTTGAAGGCCACACCAGCCAGAGCGTTTACTGTAGCTGCCGGACGGTTTCCTGTACGGTATTCAGCCTCAGTGATTACCTCAGGAACAAGTGCCCACATCAGTGAACCCACGAGCAGACCCACACCGGTCATCACCTTGGCGGTCTGAACAAGTGTATTCAAGCTTGCCACATCGAAGAACTTACCGATGATGAACAAGATGGCAAAGCCTATCAAGCCGATGGCGAGAAGGGTGTAATACAAGCCTTTCTTACCCAACCATTTCTTCAATGCAGGCAGAGAAGGCAGGATGATGAAGGCAGGAATGGTACCGATGGCCATGAACGTAGCCTGATTCCAGTCGATGGCTGAATGTACACACATGGCAAGACCGATGGGGAAACCAGCCTGAACGATGATCTGACCCAAGTTGGCGCATACCATACGGGTAGAAGTAAGGATAAGCACCTCGTCGTTGTCACGTGTCATACTGGCCATGATAGAGCCGTAAGGTATGTTCACCACTGAATAGATCATGCTAAGCACGGTATAGCTAAGTGCAGCATACACCATCTTCATGGGCATTGACCATGCAGCAGCCTGGGGAAGCATCAGCAGACAGGCGGCAACGGTGAGAGGAATACCACCATAGAGAAGATAAGCACGATACTTACCCAACTTAGGATTGCGGTTATCGATATAACGCCCCACTACAGGACTCCAGAAACAGTCGATGAGACGAACCGTAAGGATCAGTCCGCTGACAAAGGCAGCATTGATTTTCAGTACTGTAGTAAGGTAAATCATCAGGTAGGTCGCTACCGTCTGGAAAATAAGGTTCTGCGCCAAATCGCCGGATCCGAATCCGATGCGCTGTAACCAAGAAAGCTTGTAGAAGCCTTTTGCTTCCTGCGTATTAGAAAATGATTCCATAAAAATAGTTATTAATTAATTGTTTCATGTTTGTCAAAATTGAGGTATCCTCCTATTTCATCATAGAAGCGGCATACTTACCCATGGCCTCATAGCCTGCAGGATTCAGGTGGAGCCAGTCTTCCGAATACTCCTTCTTGAGTTTATCCGGTTCGTTCTCGTCTCTTACGAGCTGGTCGAAATCAATGATTCCATCGGCTCTTTTGCAATTCCTGATCCAGTCGTTGATATACTGACGACCGGCTTCGTGGTAGTAGGAATGGTAGCCATTGCCCTTGAAAGGTGTGATGGTGGCCAGATAGACCTTCATGCCCTTATCCTTGGCTTCCTTGATGAATCGCTCGTAGGCATTAACGAGTTTTGCGGTGGTCTGCTCCACATGACGACTGTTTCCAAGGTCGTTCACACCCTCGAAGATGATCAGGGCGCTCAGACCGCTTTGGTCGAGGATATCACGCTCGAAGCGCTTCACGGCAGGTTCGCTCAAGCCGCCCTCAACCACGCTGTTACCGCCAATACCTAAGTTCAGCACACCCACCTGTCCTTGCAATGCCTCAGCGAGGAAGTCGGGCCAGCGGTTCTGCTTGTTGGTAGTACTGCCACGACCGTCGGTAATCGAGTTACCCAATACAGCCACGCAAGGCAGCGCACCTTTCACGTCGAGTGCTGCGATATTGTACCAGTGGTCAACCTTCTCGCCCTCGGCAAAGCTGCTCTTGGGTTTGGACACACCAGGGATGATATACGAGGTTGTGCGTGAACCACGGTGAGAGGTGGCATTTACGGGAACACCCTGACCGTAGTTGATGGTAATGGACAACCGCTGCAACGGCTTCAGGGAATACTTGATGACATCCGAATAAATGGCCTTACCCGGTTCGATGGTCACATTCTTCTTTCCACCGAAGGTAAGATATTTTGCCGTCTTGGTCTGAATCTCCCACCCCTCCAGTGCATCAGCAATGTAAAGGGAAAGGATCTCGACGGGCTCCTTACTGAATTCGTTTGACAATTTCAGACGTAATTCATTGCCTCCGAGGGAGACATGAATGATTTCACGTAATGAACGGTTTGCAAGCGTACTGGCCGGCATATCGCCAGGACCCGTGAACTCAGCGGCAGCTGCCCAGGTACCTGTCCACTGAGCATGGACCTGCATGGACACTGTCATGAGAATCGCTACAATGATCTTTTTCATAAATTTCATCAACAGGGTTAGTCTTTTACACCTGCAAAATTACACACTCCTTTCCAAAATCACTATTGATTTCGTAACTATTATATTTCAAAATGTATCATTGAGACATATTTTATCGTATAATTTTGAAATATGACGGCTTTTTTCTACTTTTGCAGAAGAATTTAAGACCAAGATATGAGACTACCAAAACAAATCGTACTCCTGATTCTATTCCTGATGACCGTCGGCCAAGGATGGGCTGACACGGGAAAGCTGTACACGTCAGGCAAGCTCTCGAGCAGTCTCATTGAATGTATCTGTCAGGACAAATATGGTTACCTCTGGATAGGAACGGAATATGGATTGAACAAATTTGACGGCTACCGGTTCTCGACTTATATCTATGAAAAGGACGATACCACGACGATTGTTAACAATGAAGTGGTGAAGCTGCTGTGCGACCAGGATGGAAGGTTGTGGGTGGGATGCAGTAAAGGACTGGCCCGCTACGACTATGAGAACGGTAATTTCGTGAGATATGCTTTCCCCGACAGCGTACAGCCCAGGGTGAGTGCCCTGGTGCAATACAGCAATGGGGATATCCTGATTGGTACAGCGGGCTACGGACTGTACAGCATCCGCAAGGGAGATGACCATATCACCTTGGAAAAGGCTTTCCGCATACAGAAGACCGACGATTTCTTCAGTAGGATATTCGAAGACGACCAGCACTGCATCTGGCGAAGCAACCACCTCACTACCTTCTCGAGGTTCAAGGTGAATAACCGGAGGCCGGTGGAAGTGAAGAACTACGAATCGCCTTGCGGCGCACCAAGAGACTATATCAGATGTAGCGACGGAGGATTCCTGATTATCTGCGTGTATGGTATTCTGAGATACGACTATGCCACGGGGGAGGTGACAGACGCGGGATTCGACCTTTCGGCACTGGACAGCCGACTGCCGATGCGGGAGGCAACGCTGAGCAGGAACGGGGATATCTTCATTGCCACGGCAGGTCAAGGACTGATGGTGATTCCCCACGATTCGAAGGTGCTGCGGCCTGTGGATTCACGGAACAGGGGGTTCAACCTGGCCAACGCCAATGTGAGTGATGTCTTGGAGGATAAGGACAACAATATCTGGATTGGCTGCTACCAGAAAGGACTCTACCAGCTGAACCAGGAGCAGGATGCGTTCAAGAACTGGAGCTTTGCTGAACAGAACTATGCGGTGGGCACCAGTGTTTCGTCGCTGGCCCTGGATACCAACGGTGAGGTGCTTTGTACAATTCAGAACACTGGAGCCTATCGTTTCGATCAGCAGGGAAGAATCGTTGCGCAACTGAAAACACCCGTAAGGCCACATACCATATACACCGATAAAACCGGGCGTATTTGGCTTTGCACGGAAAGAATTCTATATAGCTATAACCCTGAGACGGGAGCAAGTGTTCCCATGGTGTCGGGCAGTGGATGGGGACTGAACTGCGTGACCGACGACGGGAAGGGAACGATGTATATCTGCGACTATGGTAAAGGACTGATTGTCTATAACTCCAACACAGGGGAAAGCACCGTTTACAGCATGAACCAGGATGGAGGAAAGCTGGGCAGTCTGCCGAACGACTGGATACGGGCTTTGTTCATCGACCGGTACGGTCTGCTGTGGATCGGAAGCGCCGATGGAATCGCGTGTATGAACCCCGAAACACGCAGCTTCAAACAGTATGGATGGAACAAAAGACTGCCTGGTCTTCAGTGTAATGCTTTCTGTGAGCAACGACAGGGGAATATCCTGATCGGTACGAATGCCGGTCTTTTTATCTTCGACAGGATCAAGAACGAGATCAACCGCTTCCCGCATTCTGATACGTTGAACAACAAACTCATCTACGGCATTGTTACCGACCGTGAAGATGATATCTGGGTGAGCACGTCAATGGGTATCTGGCAATACAGCTGCCAAACACAGAAATGGATAGGACATATCAATGGTAACGGACTGAACAATAAGGAATATGTACTGGGTACGGTGTTCCAAACCCCCGATGGAATGATTGGTTTTGGCACAAACGATGGTGTTACGACCTTCTACCCCAGTGATGTGAAGAACAGTGATGTGAAGATGGGGGATGTGTTCCTGACGAACCTGATTGTTGACGGGAAGAGCCGTAGTACCATGAAAGACGATTTCACCGTGGCCTACGACGAGAATTCGTTCATCATGGAGTTCTCACTGCTTACCTTCAAGAACACGGATAACATCACGTTCCAGTATCGTATCAACGGGAGTGACGACTGGCTATCGTTCAACGAAGGAACGAATGCCATCTCGTTCAACAAGATGAAACCGGGGAAATATGTCATCGAGGTAAGGGCGCTTTGCAATGGTATCTACTCGGAAAAGACCAAGACCATTACGGTGAGGGTGAAAGAGCCTTGGTATGCTTCTCCCCTGGCCTATCTGATCTATCTCCTGCTGATCTTGGCTGCTGCTGCCCTCACCTTCATGATGGTTGAGCGCAGGAACAAGGAGATGCTGGAGGAGTCGAAGATGCGCTTCCTGATCAATGCCACCCATGATATCCGTTCTCCGCTGACACTCATCATGGGTCCGCTGAAGAAGCTGAAGGCGCGGATTACTGATCAGGAGAGTCTGGAGGATATCGACACCATCGACCGCAATGCCCAACGTCTGCTGTTACTGGTGAACCAGATTCTCGACGAAAGGAAGATCGACAAGAACCAGATGAAGCTGCATTGTAAGGAGACTGATCTGGTGCCGTTCCTCAACGGTATCCTTACCTTATTTAATTATAATGCGCAACAACGCAACATCAGCTTTAACTTCATCCATGAAGACGAGCAGCTCATGGTGTGGATAGACCGTATCAACTTCGACAAGGTGATCAGTAACCTGCTGAGTAATGCGTTCAAATATACGTTCGACAACGGACAGATTGATGTGGTACTTACACACGACAGTAAAACGTTCACCGTGAAAGTCATTGACAACGGTATCGGTTTGAAGGAAGACAAGCCCGAACGACTCTTCGAGCGGTTCTACCAGGGTAGTAATGCCCGCGATCTACATCTTGATGGCACAGGTATCGGACTGAACCTGAGTAAGGCGATAGTGAACATGCATAGCGGTACTATTACTGCGGCTAACAGGGAGGACGGAATGCGAGGAACGGTGATTACCGTGCAGATGCCCCTTGGAAACAGTCATCTCAAGCCTGAGGAGATTGAGGAGGAAGAAGTGGCCACTGCCACTCGTCCGCAGGGTCGTCAGGCTTGTAAGAACTTCAATATCCTCATTGCCGACGATGATGTGGAGATTGCGAACTATATCCGTAACGAGTTGGGCAGATGGTATCGCTTCGATGCTGCCACGAACGGAAAGGAGGCACTGAAGGCGTTGCTCACGGGTAACTACGACCTGGTGATTACGGATATCATGATGCCTGAGATGGATGGTGTGTCCTTACTGAAGAATATCAAGGGGAATGTCAACATCAGTGATATACCTGTTATCTTACTGACGTCTCGTTCGGAGGTAAGCGACCGTCTTGAAGGACTGAAACGGGGTGCTGATGCTTTCATCGCCAAACCGTTCAACATGGAAGAGCTGCACATCCTCATCGACAACCTCATCGACAACGTTCGCCGCCTGCGCGGTAAGTTCTCTGGTGCCCAGACACAAGAGGAGAAAGTGGAGAAGGTGGAGGTGAAAGGTAACAACGATGTGCTGATGGACCGTATCATGAAATGTATCAACGAGAACCTGCAGGATCCCGATTTCAACGTGGAGAAACTCACCGAGAAGGTAGGAATCAGTCGTGCCCAGCTTCACCGTAAGATGAAGGAGATTACGGGTATCTCTACCGGTGACTTCATCCGTAACCTCCGACTGGAGCAGGCTGCCCGTCTCATCCGCGAGAAGAAGATCAACGTCACACAGGTGGCTTATGCAGTGGGATTCAACAACCAGACCCATTTCTCCACCGTATTCAAGAAACATTATGGAATGACTCCCACGGAGTATATTGAGGAAGGACGGATCCTTTCCGAGGAAGGACGAAGGACGAAGGAGGAAGGAGAACACTCTTCTTCTGCAAAATAAACATCTAATACACATGAAAGACAATAATTAACAGCAATGATACATAAAGAAATGAGACATATTCTCTTTTTACGTACATTTGCACCGTTAAATCTTTTTATTTTTTTATCTAACTGTATGAAAGTAAACCTAAGAAAAAGAATGCTCTGTATGGGATTGTGTACAGTCATCGGACTGACCCTTTCCACACAGGCCACAGCAGCCCCGGAGGGGAACTCCGTGAATGCTGTTCAGCAAGCAAAGAGAGTGACTGGTACGGTGAGCGATTCGCAAGGACCGCTGATTGGTGCCACTATTCTCGAAAAAGGAACCACCAATGGTGTAGTAACCGATTTTGATGGCAACTTTGAGATTTCAGTGAAGCCAGGGGCAACCTTGGTCGTATCTTACGTGGGTTATATCTCACAGGAAATCAAGGTAGGCAGCGAGTCGAACATCCCTGTTATCTTGAAAGAAGAAGGACACAGCCTGAACGAGGTGGTGGTGATCGGTTACGGTACCCAGCGTCGTGAGGCCGTTACTGGTTCTGTGGCCAATGTAGGTGGTGAGAAACTGAACCAGATTGCAGCTACCAATGCCGCACAAGCCCTCCAGGGTCGTGTTGCTGGTGTGCTCATGACACAGACCTCTACCAAGCCGGGTGAGGAAATGCAGATCCGTATCCGTGGTCAGCGCTCTCTGAGTGCTTCTAACGACCCGCTGATCGTGCTCGACGGAATCCCCTTCATGGGAAAGCTTTCTGATATCAACCCCACCGATATCAAGTCGATGGACATCCTGAAAGATGCTTCCGCCACTGCTATCTACGGTTCCCGTGGTGCCAACGGTGTCATCATCATCACAACAGCCAAGGGTTATCAGGGCGCTCCCGCCAAGGTTACCTATAATGGCTATGTGAACTTCAAGACCGTGTTCCACAAGTATCCGATGATGGACGGACCAACCTTCAACCAGTTCCGTAAGTATGCTGGCTTGTACCAGAACTCATTGGACGAGAACGAGAATACCAATACCGACTGGCAGGATCTGTACTACCAGACAGGTATCAGTCATAACCACGACTTCAGCATTGCTGGTGGTACCAATGGCGGTAGCTACAGCTTCGGCGCCGGTTACTACCATGATGAGTCGGTTGTTCCTACCGAGGGTTACGACCGTATCTCTGTTCGCGGTAACTTCGACCAGATGGTGGGCAAATGGTTCCGCTTCGGTTTAAGTACCAACAACAGCTATCGCAAGAACCAGGGTGTGAACGATATGTATGGTGTATTGAGCAAGAGTCCGCTGGCCAGTCCGTACGATGAGAACGGAAACCTGAAGCGCTATGTATCCCTGCCCGCCGACGATCAGAGCGTGGTGACCAAGGAGACCGTGAAGCGCGACAAGGATGTGTGGCTGAGCGAGAACAAGGGTATCGGTTCTTACAACACCCTCTTCGGTGAGGTGAAGTGCCCTTGGATTGAAGGACTGAGCTATCGCATCAACATCGGTTTGAACTTCAGAAGCTCAAAAGGTGGCGGTTTCACCGGCACTGGCGTGAACAACAAGGATGCCAATGCAGTGAACAGCGGTAACATCTCTGAGAACCAGACCTACAACTGGGCAGTGGAGAACCTCCTTACCTACGAGCGCACCTTCGCAGAGAAACATAACCTGAACGTAGTAGGTATGTACTCTGCCGAGCAGACCACCTACGAGTCAACAGGTGCCAATGCACAGGATATTCCTGCCGACTACTTCCAGTACTATGCACTCGACAAGGCCGTTGGTCAGGCTAACCTCGCCGGTTACAACTACTGGCAGAGCGGTCTGCTTTCTTGGATGGGTCGTGTGATGTATTCTTATGATAATAAGTATATGCTTTCTGTTGCCCTCCGTTCCGACGCTTCTTCTCGTCTGGCTAAGGGTCATCAGTGGCACACCTATCCCGCTGTCAGCGCTGGTTGGAACATTGCCCGCGAGGCCTTCATGGAAGGCACCAAGTCATGGCTCGACAACCTGAAGCTGCGCATCGGTTATGGTGAGACCTCTAACCAGAGTATCAACCCCTACTCTACTCTTGGTGGACTGGCCGTACGTAACTATAACTTCGGTGATGTATATAAGGCTGGTTACTATGTGAACGCACTGCCTAACCCCGAGCTGGGCTGGGAGTATTCAAAGACCTGGAACTTCGGTATCGACTTCTCCATGTTCAGCGGTCGTCTGTCTGGATCTCTTGAGTACTACATCCAGAAGACCAACGATATCCTGCTCGACGTATCTCTGCCTTCTACCTCTGGTGTAAGCAGCTATACAGGTAACATCGGTAATACCGAGAACAAGGGTTGGGAGCTCACGTTGAACGGTATCATCATCGACAACAAGAACGGTTGGAACTGGGAGGCTGGTATCAACCTCTATCAGAACCGCAACAAGCTGACCAAGCTGACCGGTGCTGTTGACGAGAACGGCAAGCCTGTACCTGATGAGGCAAACCGTTGGTTCCCCGGATATCCTATCGATGTGATCTACGACTATAAGTATATCGGTTTGTGGCAGCCGGGAGAAGAGGCAGCTATGAACGTCCTCGAGCCCGGTGGTAATGTGGGTATGATCAAGGTGGCTCACGACAAGGCCCTCGACGCTAATGGTAATCCTACCCGTCAGATTGGTGCTGAAGACCGTGAGATCATGAGCATGGAGCCCGATCTCATCGGTGGTTTCAACTCAACAGTAAGCTACAAGGGCTTCGACCTGACTGTAATCGGTGCCTTCCAGGTTGGTGGTAAGCTGATCTCTGCTATCCACTCTTCCAACGGTTACCTGAACATGCTGACCGGTCGTCGTGGACAGCTGGATGTTGACTACTGGACAGAGAACAATACGGGTGCCAAGTATCCGAAACCAGGTGGTATCCAGAGCGGTGATAACCCCAAGTATGGTTCTACCCTTGGTTACTTCAACGCCGGCTACCTGAAGGTACGTGCCATCACACTGGGTTACAACTTCGACAACCTGAAGGCTGTGAAGGACTTCGGAATCAGTCGTCTGCGCCTCTACGCAACGGTTCAGAACCCGTTCGTGCTCTTCTCACCGTTCAACAACGAGTGCGGACTTGATCCCGAGACCAACTCTTATGCTAACCAGAACACAGCTGTTGGTATTGATGGTTACACGGGTAAGCACAGAATGCCTATCGTGGGTTACAACACACCTTCTACCCGCAACTTCCTGTTCGGTATTAACGTTACATTCTAAGATTGGAGAATTGAAAAGAAAAAATTAAGAGTATGAAAACTAAAAGTATCAAATATATCCTCGCTGCGAGTCTTGTCTGCTGTGGTCTTTCCACAACGCTGACATCCTGCAATGATGTGCTCGACGAGCAGCCTCGCAGTCAGTTCGACCCGACATTCTTCACCACGAAGGCGGGTATCGAGGGAGGTCTGACCTCACTCTACGCTCACTTGCGTTATTTCTATGGTAACGGTTACTACCTGAACAGTCTGGAAACCGGTACCGACGAGTATACCTATGCACAGAGTGCTGATGGTAACTTCAAGGATGCCGACCTCTCAGGCGTTGGCTCCATGACACCTAATAATAGTATTGCCGGTGGTTGCTGGGGTTCAGCTTTCGCCAATATCAATACTGCCAGCGGTATCATCGAGAACGGTGCAGAGGCTGGTATGGATGCTGCGCTATTGGCCGAGGCTTATTTCTTCCGTGCCTTCGACTACTTCATTCTGGTGCAGACCTACGGTGGTGTGCCTCTGGATCTGGGTGCTGGCGAACTGAAGTTCAACACCTCTACCGTTCGTACCTCTGTACGTAACACCGTACCTGAGGTGTATGCTGCTATCTTCAAAGACCTTGAGAAGGCTGTGGCTGACCTGCCCGAGAACCCGCGTCTCACCGGTACAGCAACAAAGAACCTTGCCCGTTTGTATCTCTCCAAGGCTTACCTTACCTATGCTTGGTGGCTGGAGAACCCGAACAATATCCCCACCTATCCTGAGTGCAGTCGTAACGCTGGCGAGGCTAACAGCTACTTCCAGAAGGCTTACGACATGGCTATGCAGGCTATCAACAATCCTGGACCGTATGCCCTGCAGCCTACTTTCTATGATGTGAACGTGGCTACCAACGACCGTAACTCTGAGATCATGCTCTATGCTGATCACGACGAGGACGAGAAGTTCGGTAACGGCGGTGCTGGCTATGGCTGGGGTAGCGGTGGTTCTCCTGAGAACTTCGCTTACTGGATGGAGACATGGAACTACACTGAGATGACTGCCAAGGCAGCTTCCGGTGCTACCATCAATCCTATCCAGCGTGAGGCTGTGCAGGCCCTCGGTCGTCCTTGGACCCGTATGGCTCCTATCGCCGACAACTTCATGGAAGGTGGTGTTTGGGAAGATGCTGTAAAGGCTATCGACTCACGCTATGATGCTACCTTCACCCTGCGCTACCACACCAACTGGCAGAAGTCTGGTGGTACTGAGCCTTATGTGTTCGGTGCTAACGGTATGCAGGTTGGTCCTAACGAGGTTTACTTCAGCTGGGTTCCCGAGAGCGAGGACAGCAAGATCAACTACACGGGTGCCGACGGTAAGCTCGGCTTCGGTGAGATGGAAGGTCGTCCCGACTTCGTTGTAGCCGTGAACCATATCAGTCGTAAGAAGTACCCCATCAACTGGAAGATCGGTATCTACCGTACAGATAACAATGGTGGCTTAGGCTCTAAGGTGAATGGCGGTAGTCCACGTCCTTGGAATGTGGCCAAGTTCTCTGAGTTCTACCTCATCGGTGCAGAGGCTGCTGTGAAGCTGGGTAAGAACGCTGAGGCCAAGACCTTGGTGAACGTGCTCCGCGCCCGTGCCGGTAAGCAGACATTCTCTCAGAACGACAACGTGGCCGTTACGGTTGACAATACCGAGGCTATGCTGGCTGCTACTCCCGATGTCATCACCATCGACTATATCCTCGATGAGCGTAGTCGTGAGTTCTGGGGCGAGGGTTACCGTTGGTTCGACCTCGTTCGTACGCAGAAGTGGGCTGAGCGTGCAAGCACCTACCGCATCGCCGGTAGTGGTTACACAGATAAGGATCTGCAGACCTTCACACGCGACATTCCCGCAGGTTATTACATCCGTCCTATTCCGCAGGGTCAGCTCGACGGTCTGATCATGTCGAAGGAGGAGAAGGCAGCCTACCAGAATCCTGCCTACAGACAATAATCCATAACCTCTTGTTAATACAGTAAAGGAGGCTGGTACCGCAATGGTATCAGCCTCCTTCTTCTTACCTCACTCCACACTCCTCATTCCACATTCCACATTCCGCATTCCACATTCCACATTCCACACTCTTCAATAAAGTTTGCACAAGAATGTGCAAACTTTATTTTGTTTTGCGCCCGATTTACATTATCTTTGCAACATAAAACTTAGATTTATCAAAATATGGGATTCATCGAACAACATCTGACAAATAATGAGCAGATTGTCCATAAGGGACATCTCCATTGGTTTGCCTATGCCGGAGGCTTATCGTTGATAGCCATTCTCTGGGCTGTGGCAATGGTTATTATTGCTTTTAACCTACCCGAGGTGTGGGCGTTTGTGGCGGTTACTTTATTGGCCTTGCTGATAGGCTATATCTATGTATGGCTGGTGTCCAAGAATACGGAATACTACATCACCAGTAAGCGGCTCATAGTGAAGAAGGGCATTGTGCAACGGAACACTTCTGAGCTGCGACTCGTGAAATGCGAGGGTGTGATGGTGGAACAGAGTATGCTCGGCCGTTTGTTCAACTACGGCACCATCAAGATTACCACGGGCGAGGTGGTCAACACCTATCAGTTCATCGCCAGTCCTATCCGTTTCCGCACGAAACTGAATGAAACACTCGACCAACTGGATATCTCCAAGAACTTGGAAAATAATCTGTAAGGCGAAGAATACTGAAGATGAAACCACGTGCTAAGGTAGTCTATACCTTCCTCGCAACGCTGTGTTGCGCCACGATACTTGCCATACCCGCCAAGCGCGGACAATGGAAGACCATTACCCTGTCGGACGGACGACAGGTGAAGGTGGAGCTGCGCGGTGATGAGAGGGCACATTGGTGGGAGGATTCCCTTCGGCAAAGATACGTTCTTCGAGGAGTGTGGAGTGAGGAATGTGGAATGAGAAATGATACTGAGACTCGAGGAGTGTGGAGTGAGGAATGTGGAATGAGAAATGATACTGAGACTCGAGGAGTGTGGAATGTGGAATGTGGAATGAGAAATGATACTGAGATATGGGAGAAGATAGAGGAAAAGGATTGGAGCAAACGGCACAACACCCGAAGGTATTCTCACTCCACACTCCACATTCCACACTCCACAATACCCCTCCCTATGGAGGGGCCAGGGGTGGCTCCACCCCTCCACCGCGGTCTCATCATCCTCGTGGAGTTCCCCAACCAGCGGTTCAGGGAGGAGAATGATCTTTTGTTGTTCAGCAGGATTGCCAACGAGCAGGGCTTCAGTGAGCGGGGCTTCAAGGGCAGCGTGAGTGATTATTTCCACGACCAGAGCAACGGACTGCTGCAGCTGACGTTCGATGTGGTAGGACCGGTTCTGGTGAGTAACGACTATGAGTATTACGGAAAGAACGTGCCGCCAGACGACTATGATGCGCACCCCGACGAGATGGTCGTGGAGGCCTGTCAGCAGGTGGATGACGAGGTGAACTTTGCCGATTACGATTGGGATGGCGACGGCTATGTGGAACAGGTCGTGGTGATCTATGCCGGTCAGGGCGAGGCCAACGGCGGTGGTAAGACCACCATCTGGCCCCATGAGTGGGAGCTCACCGAATCCGACTACGGTAAGCATCTGCAGCTCGACAAGGTGCGCATCAGCACCTATGCCTGCTCATCTGAGCTCAGTAGTCCGACACGCATCGACGGCATCGGTACCATCTGTCATGAGTTCTCCCACTGTCTGGGTCTGCCCGATATGTATGATGAGGACCAGCGGAACTACGGTATGGGCTACTGGGACATCATGGACAACGGCTGCTACAACGGTAACGGCTTCCAGCCCGCAGGGTTCACCGCCTACGAGAAGATGTACTGCGGATGGCTCGAGCCCACGGTTCTCTCAAAAGATACGCTGATCAGCGGTGTGGAACCCCTGAGCGAAGGCGGCGAGGCTTTCATCATCTATAACGATGCCCACCCCGATGAGTTCTTCATGCTCGAAAACCGTCAGATGACCAGCTGGGATAAGAGTCTGCCGGGCTCCGGACTCCTTGTTTACCACGTTGACTACAACGCTGATGCATGGTTCTGGAACGTGGTGAACTCCTACACCACCTACTACGACATCTACAACAAGGAATACACGAACGACCATGAGCGGTGCTCGGTGGTACAGGCCGACAACAACAAGAGTAAGCTACCCAAAGGACTTGCCGGCGACACCTACCCCTACCAGCTCAACGACAGTCTTACCGCCTTTTCCAAGCCCGCCACCACCCTCTTCCACGAAGACCTACAGGGAAACCAGAAGCTACAGGTGGCCATCATGAATATCAGGAAGAACGGTAACAAGACCATCTCTTTCGACTTCTTCCAACGAGCAGGCGAGCCGTCAGGCATTGTTCCTACAAGAAAGGAAGACGCCTTGCCAACCGCGATATACAGTCTGCAAGGCGTCTTCTTAGGGAACAACCTGAATAATCTTCCCAGGGGAATCTATATTGTTGACGGGAAGAAGGTCATCAAACAATAGTTTACTTCACCACCTTTCTGCCGTTACTGATATACACACCCTTGCGCAGCGTAGCAGCGTTGGTGCCCATGTAACGACCGTTCAGGTCGTATATGCGTGCATCATTCTTCTCGTCGGCAGAAACAGCGCTGATGCCTGTGGCACCGAACTTGAATGTATGCTCCTCACTCCACTGCGAATACGTATTCTCGTCACCGAGGGCACGCACGCGGTAGATAAAGCGACTCTTCGTGTTCAGATCCTTCAGCGTATAGCTGTTCGTATTGGTGGTATAGGTAGTCACCGTAGAAGCTCTGCGCGGGCCCTGACCGTTCTGCTTGGCAGCGCTGGCAGAAAGCTGCTCAGCCGTCCATATACCATCATAGATAGCCAGGTAGTCCATATACATACAAGCATCAGGACGGATCTCTATCCAGAACAGATTCTTACGAATGGCGAACGAGAACACCATCAGTCCGTCCTCCGTCAGCTCAAACGTCTGCTCCTCGTACGTAGCCGCATCACCCTCGTTACCGAAGGCCACACGAATCTTACCTTTCACGGGCGTACCCTCCTTGTAGAGCTTACCCCTAATGGCGATGGTCATCTCCGACGACTGCGGTACGTCCCATGTAGCGGTGCGCACATAACCTGTGGCCGAAGAAGTACCGATGCGCAGGCGGTTCGGACTGGTGAAGAGCTTGCTACCCGTCCATCTGGGCAGACCATATTCGCCCATCTTCGTAGATACATCGGTGAAACCAGCCGTCTTCGACTCAAATTCCTTGAAGTCGAACGAGCGCTCCAGCGCCTCGGCAGGATTCTCCGAAGCCGATCCGATCTCGGTCACCTCCAGCTCATAGCTCGTAGCGCCGGCCACGGCAGGCCATGTAACGGTGAAGGCAGCCTCTCCGGGCACCTCCGTACCGCCATCCGGCTCAGGAATAGCCAACTCCGGACGACAAGCCACGAACGAAATCAGTCCGTCGGCACTCTCCTTGATATTGTCGATAGGCTTACTCATCAGCTTCTTTCCGTCCACGTTCTCGTTATAGAGCGTAGCGGCAGGAGAAGTATAGTTGGTGAGCTCTGTCACGCCTCCCCTACCCGGGAACGGATCGCCGCTCTCGTTAGAAAGAGAGGTCCTACCGTCGGCAGGGATAATCGTCAGTCGCTGTCTTGAAGCGGCGGCGTTCACCTTGTTGCTGGCCCACACCTCCTCGTCGTAATCCACGTGCAGCACCAGAAGGCCATGACCGTATAAAGCCTGGTCGAATCCCACCTTCTGACGGTTTTCCAGCAGGTAGTACTCGTTCTTGTTGTTCTCGTTATAGAGGATATACGCCTCGGGCGATTCCGCAATCGGCTTCATGCCCTCTATGCGCGTCATGTCTTTCAGCTCTATCGGTGTGATCCATCCTGCGAACATGCGCTCATACGACGTGTAGCCGGCAGGGATACATCCGCGACCTTCACCGTTATACGAGCCACTGTCCATCACGTCCCATGAACCCATACCGTAGTTCACCTGACCGTTCGTGTCGTAGAAGTCGGGCAAGCCCAGACAATGACTGAACTCATGGCACGCCGTACCGATACCCATGAGTGTTTCGCCCTGTGTGCCATACAGCTCGCTCGAGCAGGCATAGGTGTCAACCGTCACGCCATCAAGCTTCAGACTGCCGCCGTGATACCTCAGAGCCGACTCATGCGGCCAGATCAGGTTCGGGTCGGCTCCCGTGTAGTTCTGTCCATGACCGGCAAAGATCACGAACACCTGGTCAACCTCGCCGTCACCATCCCAGTCGTAGTCGGGGTAGTTCACTTCAGCCTCAGCCCTTTTCACCACCTCCGACACCATCTCATACGGGTTCGTATCGTTGCTGTCTTCAGTGGGCTTACCGTAGTACGACTCCTTTTGCGACATGACGTACGGTCCCACGATGTCGAAGTCGATTTCCAGCTTACCGTAGCTCTGTGCCTTGAAGAAATCCCTTACCGATCCCTTCATGCCGAAGTCGCTGTATCCCTCCTTGTTGAAGAAGTCCTTAAACACCGCCACCGGGTCTTCCACCGAGAACTTGATGTCCTGGAACTCCACCAGAATCACCAGTCCGCGTTTCTTTCCCGTCAGTGCACCCGAAGGTGTACCCACTCGTCGTGCGCGACTCCTGTTGATTCTCGCCTGGTTTGCTTTTTGCAGACGTTCGCCCCAGATTTTCTGCACCTGTTCCAAGTCAACACGCACATAGTTACCCGTTGCATCCATACGGTACGCCCTTCCGTCCTCGTCGGTGTAGAAGCTGTAGTGCTCATCACCGCGTAACATCAGCGTAACCGTTGTTCCGTCACTCAATGTAACCGTCTTTTTTGAGGGATAGGCCGGAATGGCCTTGGCAGCCACGCAGCAAAGCATCAGCATGGCCAGAATAAGCGTTTTCTTCATCTTTCTTTTTACCTCCTTAGATAATTGTTGTTAACCAACAATAAGGTGTACCCACGGTACACCTTATTGCTTATTGATTCCTCCCCCTCCCTCTGAGGGAGGGGGTTAGGGGGTGAGTCTTCTCTTAATCTTTAAACACCTCAGCCTTCACAGGAGCCATCCTGTTAGCCTGGATGCGGATCTGCTTCATGCTGTAGCCCTTAGAAGCAACATGCTTCTTCAGTTTCTTCTCGAAGCTGATAGCACGCTTCATAGACTTAGCCTTTGCGCGTGCGCTGGCAGAAACAGCCTCGGGCAACACGAGCTTGAAGCCACCGTTAGAACCTGCATAGTAGCCGCTGGTGCCCATGTACACCAGACCCTGATAGAGGGCAGTGCCGCCATCGCTGGTCTCACGCTCGAATACCGGCAGTGTGATCACACCGTCCTTCAGTGTACCCATGTAACCCTCAGCCTTCAGTTCATCCATGCTGCTGTCAGCCACGTAGCGTGCGCCCCAGCTCATGATAGCCATGGCACCGTAGCCATAGTCAATACCGATGTCCTGAACAGGGATATATACACCCTCGGGATCCTCAGCATTGATCTCTACGTTATAAACAGAACCGGTATCCCAGTCACCCTCTTCGTTATAGGGGTAGATCTCACCATAAGGATAAATCATACGATACAGACCCGGAGTCTCGGTGTTCTCCTCGATCTCCACCTCATAGGTAACAGGATCCAGACCGAACAAGCTTGCTACGAAGTCTTCCGTGTAGAGACCCTTACCCAGTGATACCCATGGGTTAGCGCCGCCGCCGTAGTATTCGAACGGAGAGCTGTAAACGCCCTGGATAGCCTTGTCATCGTCGAGCACCACTACAACCACCTGCAGCTTACCAGTCTGGCCTTCTGCGATGGGCACGTAGATATTTCCAGCCTCCACCGGAGTAGCCTCCAGCTCGCCGGCAGCGATAGCGTCGGCAACAGCATCAGCGTCATCATCAGCAGAAACAACCACTGCGCGTACGTCCTTTGCATCAGCACCCAGCTCGAGCACACCCTCTGCGAATACGCTGCCTGCCAAGTCGGTGAACACACCTGTGCAAGCGAATGCAGCACTGTAGTCCTTCGGCTCATAGCCCGGGAAGGTGATAATCAGGATACCGTCAGCCTGCGACTGGTTCCAGCCTCCCAAGCCATCCATATAATAGCGCGGAGCAATCTGGATCTGTCCAGGTGTACCATCCTCCTGATAAGCCAGCACTCTGTTGTGGAGCCAGAACTCCTCAGGATTGGTGTTGGTAATCTTTGACGGGTGATACAACATGATATCCTGGTTGTAGTTGTTGCTCGTATTGAAGTAACCCGAGTTGTAGTCAGCGAAGTAAACCAGGTCTTCCTGTGTAACGGTCACGCCACGGAAGGTGTCGCCCGGCTTGCACACGGTGATCTCCATATACTCAGAAGCACGCTCTGCGCCCGCTTCGTTGGCGAAGTTCATGCCATATACACGGAACACGTTTTTCTGTTCGGTGTTCTGTGCGATGGTTACGCTACCTGCTACGCCCCACATGTAAGTCTCCTCGTAACTACCTGTACCCAGAGTCTTGTAGGGTGACAGCGCACCAGCCTTGAAGGTGTACGAAGTAGCACCGTAGGGAGTGGTATAGCCGGCATCAGCGATGCTCAGTGTAGCCTCCTTGAACTTATCGTAAACCAAAGCCTCGGGATCATAAGAGATAACCAGGTCGGCAGTAGCCTGTCCGGCAGCGAATGCCACTGAGCTGGGAGCGCTCAGGAAGTTATCCTCGCTGGTCAGTGTTACAGGCACCGTGATAGCCTCATCAGTCTTCACACGATTTACAGGAATCGTGAACGAATTGGTCTTGTTTGAGATGTTCTGCTGAGCGGGCAGATCCTTGCTGAAATACACCTGAGCGTTCGCAGGAACATCAGCCCACTTGTAGTCTTCGCTGTCAGAGCAGGCGGTGAAGCCAGCCAGGGCGAAGATGGCTAAGAACAAGCTATAAATATTCTTTTTCATAAATTCTTCTTTTTACAGTTTAACTATTCTTACCACTCAAACGGGGTTGAGTCTGTAGTAGGAGCATCCGGAGTACTGTTGTTGGTACAAGCGTAGTTGTAGTTCGTCTCCGTCTGCACGATACACAGGTTCATCCACTTCGGATAGAGGCAACCATTCTCCTGGTTCACGAAGTTCCACTTGTAACCTTCCAGGTGGTTCGTGTTCGGATAGTTACGGATAATGGCCTTGTTCAGACGCTTCATGTCGAAGGTAGCGAAGCCCTCACCCCACAGCTCCACGCGGCGCTGCCACCAGATCTCGTTCTGGAAGGTGCTGGTGCTGGTGTTACCGTAAGCATCCTGGTGTGTACCATATACATAGTTAGCATCGCGGGTCTTGGCGAAAGCCTCGAGCAGCTGCTGTCCGCGGCCTGCATCCTGCATACCGGCAGCCTCTGCCTCAATCAGCTTCATCTCCTCCACGCGCATCAGAGGAACAGATACCACCCAAGCGTCGTACTTGGTCCAGTACTTACCAGCCTGCGGACGGAACTTCAGCTCCATACCACCCACACCGATCTGTGCTGAAGCGGCCGAAGCGATGATCTGCTCAGCATGGTCGGTATAGTTTCCTAAAGCCTCGATGGCTGCGCTCTCGCTCATATCGTCGATGGCGAAGTCAATCCATACGTTCTTACGGAAGTCAGTTGCAGGGATGGTCTCATAGAGGTGACGGTCGATCAGCATCGGACCGCCGTAGTTGGCAGCGTAACCGCACTCGAAGCCGTTCTCCAGAATCATGATAGAACCCCAGCTGGAGTCACCATCGTTATCAGTGATGTTCGGGTCGGTGTCGCGGAAGCGCAGACCGAAGATCCAAGAGCTGTTCGGAGAGTTGAAGCCGTGTGAACGACTCAGATACTCATCCTGTGTCATCATGCTATAGCCGTTCATAGCCTGCTTAGCATACTTCTCGGCGTTTGCCCAGTCCTGAATCTCCAGGTAGGCGCGAGCCTTCAAGCCATACACCACGTTTACGTCCGGCTCATACACGTTAGCACGTTTATAGCCAGCCAGCAGCTTCTCAGCCTCGTCGAGGTCGGCAAGGATCTGCGCATAAGCAGCGGTGAAGGTAGCACGTGGGTTCTCGGTCATGATCTGTGAGTCGTCGAGCACCATTGGAACAGTCTCGGCATTGGGATCCAGAGCGTAAGGCTTGGCAGCATACATACGTACGATATCCTGGTAGAACATGGCACGCAGGGTGTAGGCGATACCAGCACCTGTCTCACGTCCCTCGGGAGCTTCCTTATACAAGGTGATAGCCTTGTTACAGTTGTCAATCCACTTATAATAGTATGTCCAGGGCACCTGGCAACGAGCGTAGGTGGGACCTAAGGCGTAAGAAGCCTCATACCATGTAGAATACCAGTTATTGGTACCGGCAGTCACCATATCCTGTCCCAGAGCATCACGCTGCAGGAAGAACGAAGGATAACCGAAGTCGTACGGATGGTGGTCCGATCCGGCATAAGTAAACTGGCCATTGAGATTGGAGATCAGCGAAGCCACGGAACTCTCGAAGAAGCCCGGAGTCTCAGACGCCTGCTTCTGTGTCACGTAGCTTGTCTGAGGATCAATCTCTTCGATGCAGCTGGTTAGCATAGGCATGGCCAGCGCAACAGAAACGATGGATAAAAATATCTTTTTCATATCTTATTTCTTCTTGATGTTAAATTAGAAAGTAACTTGTACACCACCAGAGATTGTGCGGACAGGAGAGTAAACGTTCGTGTCTGCGGTCTCGCCGAATGAGTAACGTGGGTCGAAGCCCTTACGTACACTCCAGAAGCACAGGTTCTGACCCTGTACATAGAAACGCAGCTTGTCCACAAAGAACTTCTTGGTCAGTGACTTCGGTACGGTGTAACCCACCGAGAAGCTCTGGAAGTTCAGGTAACGTGCACTGGTCAGGAATCGGGTAGAACCCAGTGTTGTATAGTCATCACCATACTGGAAGCGTGGGATGTCAGAACCGGTGTTCGAAGGACTCCATGCTTTCAGTACGTCAACGTGGAAGATACGGGCTGATACAGAAGAGCCAGACTCCGGACCCATCAATGTCTGATAAGAGCTGTCGAATACCTTACCACCCAACTGATAGTCGAATACGGCGCTCACGTCGAAGTCGTAAACCTTCAATGTGGTGTTGAAACCACCGGTCACTGTCGGCAGCGTACTGCCCTGAGCGTAGCGTGAAGCATCAGTACTTCTGGTAGTAGCGTAGTCGCGGTTGGTAGCGGGCTTAGAGGTGTTCATTGAAACGAAGTTACCCTCCTCGTCTTTCTGCCACAGGCCCTTGTCGCCCCAGTACATGGCCAAACCAGCCTTAGTCGGGTCGTATTTCTCGTCCTGTGTCAGCTGCCAGGTGTTCTCGGTATATACACCAGCATACTCATAGATGAACGCGTTGTTCAGGTCACCACCCTCTTCATACCAGGCGTAGATACCACCGAAGTCAGAGGTAGAGGCGAAACCGCCGTTCTGCTTGATCTTGCTCTCGGGCAACTTCAGGATCTTACCCTTGTTGTGAGAAGCGTTGAAACCAACGTTCCAGATAATGTTCTTGCTGCGGATAATGTCAGCATTCAAGGTCAGCTCAACACCCGTGTTGCGGATGTCGCCGATGTTGTCGTAGTAACCACGTGTACCGTAGCTCTCAGGAATATTCAGCCAGAAGAGCAGGTCGGTGGTCTTCTTGGTGTAGAAGTCGAAGCTACCGGTGAGACGACCCTTCCACAGGCTCCATTCCAAACCGGCGTTGAAGTTCGTGGTGGTCTCCCAAGTGATGTTCTCGTTACCCAAGCGGTAGAACGAAGGAACGATGCTGGTGCCTGAACGGTTCAGTGAGTAGAGGTTCGTGTAGTTCCAGTTACCGATACCGTCGTTACCCTGCTGACCGATAGAGGCCTTGATCTTCAACTGGTCGAGCCAGCCTGCAGTGTTAGCCATGAACTCCTCCTTAGAGATGATCCATGCGCCACCAACACTCCAGAAGTCACCCCAACGGTGATCCTTGGCGAAGGTAGAAGAAGCGTCGCGACGGTAAGAAACCTGTCCGAAGTACTTCTCATCATAGTTATACATGGCGCTTCCGAAGAAACCTTCACGGTTGAAGTCAGTGGTGTAAGAAGTAGAGTTGTAGCGGTCGCCGAAGTTGTTGATTTCATCCACCTCGGTAGAGAAACCGTTACGGGCGTAAGCGGTGAGACGCTTCACGCTGGTCTTGTTCCACTCATGACCTAACATCACCTGAAGGTCGTGAGCACCGAACTGCTTCTGGAAGTTCAATGTCTGGATATAGTCCTGACGATAGTTAATCTGCTGATACTTGGTCAAGCTACCGTTATCGGCCTTGGTCGGACCCTCGAACGGGTTGCCATACGATGTATAGGTGGTATGACCCAAGTTAATGTTGTTCGTAGAGTTGAAACGCAGCCAGTCGGTAATGGTCACGTCGGCTGTGTAAGTCATGTTCAGCGAGTTACCGATGTTGTACTCACGGTTGTAGCGGTTAGAACCCAACGGGTTACTGGTTGACATGAAGCCACGAACCGGAGTATCCACGTAGTTGGCAGCCGGCACACCGTAGTCATACTGCGGATGACCATAGGAGTCGGTGCGGATCACGGGCTGACCTGTTGCGGGATCAATCACGCGCACGTAGATCGGGTAGATCGGAGCGATGAACGATGTGGTGTACATCAGGTTGGTAGCACCCCAGGAAGTATCCATGTTCGGGTTGCTGTCCTGCTTGCTGTGTGTGTAGCCGATGTTGGCACCCACCTTCAGCCACTTCTTGGCCTGGTAGTCAGCCTTCAAACGACCTGTGAAGCGCTCGTAGCCGGAGTACTCGATGATACCGTCCTCATTCAGGTAGCCTGCACTGGCGTAGAATGACGACTTGGTTGTACCGGCGCTGATGTTCACGTTATACTCCTGACGGAGGGCGGTGCTGTATGCAGCCTTGTCCCAGTTGTCGGCAGTGAGGTAATAAGTCTCACCGTTCGAAGCGGTATAGGTGCGGCCCAGTGTAGCATTGGGGTTCAGCTTACCGTTTGTACCAATCAGGTACTGTCCCTGCGGGAGGTTGAACACGTTGTAGCCCAGACGGTTCAGAGTGGCATTGTTGGCTGCTACGTGAGAAGCAGCGCTCTCATAACCCAGAGCTGTCGTGTAGTAGTTGTTCATCATCGTGTAGTAAGTCTCGTAGTACTGAGCCGGATCGGTGATGCGGTCATACTCCTGCACACTACGGCTGTTGGCACCCAGGCGAACATCCACATTGATTACGGCCTCCTGAGTCTTACCCTTCTTGGTAGTCACCAGGATCACACCGGCAGCACCGGCAGCACCGTAAAGAGCGGCAGAAGCAGCATCCTTCAACACCGTTACACTCTCGATATCGTCAGTAGCGATATTCGTCAAGCTGGCATAGTAAGGAGCGCCATCCACGATGATCAGCGGGTCGGTAGATGAGTACAGTGACGAAAGACCACGAATGTACATGTTACCGCTGCCAGCACCAGGAGCACCGCTCATACCAGTCATCTGCAGACCGGGAACGGAGCCCACCAGGGCGTTAGCCACGTTGGCAGCCGTCTTCTTCGTGATGTCTTCCGAATTGATCACTGTAGCCGAACCGGTAAAGGCAGATTTCTTTGCCGTACCGAAAGCCACGACGATCACCTCATCCAAAGCCGTACGATCAGTCGTCAGCTCGATGCGCATGTTCGGACTTGCTGTTACTTCCACGGGTTCCATACCCACGTAGGAAATGCGTAAGTTCTTCCTTCCAGCAGGAACTGCGAGTGAGAACTTACCGTTGATGTCGGTTACCGTTCCCGTATTGGTTCCCACCACCATGATACTCGCACCCACAACGGGTTCGTTATCATCCTGAGACACTACGGTACCTGTAACCTGCATTTGCGCAAACGCTATTCCAACGCATAGGAATAGATTCGCCAAAATCAAAGCTAGTCTTTTTTCCATAAATATCCTCTCGTTAGTTATTATAAAATTAAATTAATTAAATAATCTCTATTGTTACAATTTGCAAATATAAGGAGATTTTTGTTATAAACAAAGCATTCTGTTGAAAAATTGCGTTTTTTATTAAAAAAAGATGAAAAAAGGGGGTGATTTGGTGCTGAAATGACAACACCTTATTATATATATATGCACTTTTTAATGAACTCTTCGTATTATTTTTTGACCGTTTTGGATGTACATTCCTGCCTTCGCAGGCTCTCCTTTGAGCTTTCTTCCATCTGGCGTGAACCACCCTTCACGGAACTTTCCATCTATGATTTGGCCTACTCTATTGTTAACGGAATTTAATGGTACGCTACCAGCATTGTCTGTCGTTATACCACCTTGCTTCCTGATCATCACTTCATCCAGGAAGAATCGTTTGTTGTTCCCGTAGAATAACAGCTTTACCCAGCCATGACCAGTAATCGTAGTATGATGTTCGTTCCATTGCTGACTTTTCATCCTGTCGAATACATGATTCGATATGGTAGCCTTACCGCTTTCAACATCGAGCCAGATGAAGTTCTCTTCATTGTTCCACGGTGCGGCCAAAAAGGAGAGTTCATACTCGCCGTTCAGATAAATCGATGGGGTGACGGCTATACCATGTGCAGAAGTGGTGCCGAACTTCGCACACTTGTTGGCACCATAAGACTTGCTTCCCGACCATCCTTCATAATCGGCCTTGAAAGCAGCCAGTGCTATATTACCACTCCACTTACCGTCGTTTCCTCCTTTTCCGGCACAACCGCTGAAATGCTCATGGAAGATGATCCCGTCGGAACTGACCACAGCTGCTGTTGTCTGATATTGAAAGGAGACACAACCATTCTGTTGGGCAATAGACGTGATGGCCATAGGCATATAGTAATCTCCTCTCACGCTCTTGTTAAATACGGTAGCAGATGGAGTGGAGAGGGCGGTCAGACTATTATTATCGTTATAGGGATAAGGATCTCCGTGAAGCTGCAAAAGAGAAGTGCCGCTGTCGTTATCGGCATGGAAGATGGTACAACGAGGATGATTGGGATCTGTGTTTACCCTATTCTCCATCCATGCACCTTCATCCTCATCAACATGGAGCACAAGCAGTCCGCTACCAGGCAAGGCACTATCCCACCCCACTGGTTGGCGGTTCTCTAATAGGTAGAACTCGTTGGGGCTGTTCGCATTATAGATAATATAGGTGTTTCCGCCATCAGATAAGGGTTTCATGTTACTGATCTCTTGGTCGTTGGTAAGCACCACTGGCTGTTTCCACCCACATATCATACGCTCATAACTGGTATAGCCGCAGGGAGAGAAACCATTGTCGTTATAACAGCCGTAATCCATCAGGTCCCAACGAGACATACCGAAACAACCATGATCTTCCGTATCGTACATATCAGGAATGCCCAGACAATGAGAGAACTCGTGGCAAAGCGTACCGATGCCATCTATCGTTTCACCAAGTCCTAATTCCGAACAGCAGGCGTACGTCGATATCGTAACATTGTCAAGACGTAACGTACGACCATAATCGCTTTCTTCCAACTGATACTCATGGGGCCAGATGGTGGCTGCATCTTCACAGCAATGTTCACCTTGTCCGGCAAAGAGCACCACTACTTGCTCCACCTCTCCATCACCATCCCAATCATAGTTGGCATAATCAACCTCCTTTGCAGCCAGTTTACAGGCCTCTGCTATCATTTCCCCAGCACGAAGGTCCTGACCATCAGCATCATTCTCGCCATAGTAGGCATAATCGAGCGACAGCTGAACTGGTCCTACCACATCAAAATCCAATAGGAACAGTCCGTCACTCTGGTCCTTGAAGTAGTCATGAACACTCCCCTTGAAGCCCAGTTCATGCTTAAATCCTTCTTCATTGGCCATCCGCTCATATAGTTCTTTCGTGTGCTCCTTCTTAAAAGAACGGTCGGCGAATGATGCAAGAATGATGAGACCACGGTGGGAAGAGGGAGCCACCCCTGACCCCTCCATAGGGAGGGGAATTGTGGAGTGTGGAATGTGGAGTGTGGAGTGAGAATGCCTTCGGGTATTGCGCCGTTTGCTCCAATCCTTTTCCTCTATCTTCTCCCATATCTCAGTATCATATCTCCTTCCTCCCTCCTCCTTCGTCCTTCCTCGAGAAAAATTCGTCCTTCCTCGAGAAAAATACCGGTTCCCAATAGAATCCTCCCACCAATGACTATTCTCATCGCCTCGCAGTTCCACCCTTACCATGGAACCATCAGTCAAATGAATCACCCGCCATAATCCGCGTTGCGCTGGTACAGCCCATGCAGTCATGACTAACACTATACACAAAACAATGAATGCTTGCTTTTTCATAATACAGATTTTTAATATGGTGCAAAGGTACGAATAAGCGAGCAAAATGCAAAAGGAAAGTTTACTTTTCTTCAGGTGAAACGGTCACGGTCACAGCTGTGACCATGTGACCAATTTGCTCTTTTATTATTCGTACATTAGCTATAAGTAACTAATAATCAAAATCTTACTGTTATTTATTATCTGTATGCTACCCCCTGCGGTCACATGGTCACAGCTGTGACCATGTGACCATTTGCTTACGGGCGAAAACCATAAGAATTACAGGCCAAAACCATAAGGATTTAGGGAGAAAACTGCCGTTTTTCCATCGATTGCCTATACGCAAACGATCATGCGCCTATACCCAAACGATCGTTCTCCTATACCCAAATTGAAACGCATAGAAGGAGTTATTTTATCTGATACCCCTTGATCTTCTCTTGCAAATACTTTATGAACTCGGGTGAACCGAGTACTTCGATGTCTTCGAAGAGACCGAGGACGAAACGGCCGATGCCGGCATAGCTGCAGACATCGAGGGTGAGGAGCCAGTGCTTATCATCTTCCTGCGTGAAGTGGTTGGAGGAGAGGGGGTATTCCTCGAGCATGAGGTTGTGGGCTAAGGTGCCCATGCGCAGCTGGACGGGCAGACGTTCCTCGCCACTGAACATGAAGAGATCGGTGAACATGCGGCGGTGGTCGGCTTCGTGCTGCCAGTTCTCACTGAGCAGCTCCACTTGTTGAATGCGGGCAATCTTAAAGGTTTTGTTCATGCCCGAGGCGGGTTCGTAGCAACGCACCTCGTTATTACCGTTCATCAGGAGAAAAGGCTCTACGAGTCGGTCGCGCTGGGTGCGCCCATGGGGTGAGGAATAGCCTTTGAGCACCGCCATCTGCTTGTATTTGATAGCCTCGTGCAGCTGACTGATGATGAAGGCCTGCTGGTCGTTGGTGGTGCTGGAGTTGAGGATCTGGTAATCCATGGCTGCGCCTAACTTCTCCCTGAGCTTCTCCACCACTGCGTTCTGACCATCCACCTTGTCCACCAGCCGACGGAGGATGATGAGCTCGGCCTCGGTGAACGAGACACGCTCAATGAGTCGCTTGAAGAAGGGTGACTCGCGGTCGATGCTGTACCTACCACTGGTTTTGTTGACGATGAAGCCGCAGTCGCGGAAGAACTCCATATAGTAATAGAAATTGCGGCGGGAGATATCGAGTCGTTCGCAGATATCTTCCACCCGCATGCCTCGGCTGCCTGCCAGGAGGAGCATGAGGTCGAGCTGACGTTCGAGTTTATCGTGGCGCATATTCTTCGTGGAGTGAGGAGTGTGGAGTGAGAATAGTACTGAGATAAAGTATTCATATACAAAGTCACTTGTACTTGAAAGCATATCTCATTCCACACTCCACACTCCTCACTCCTCAAACTCAAGTGTTAACTGCGTATCCCCAAGGAGGTTGAAGGACTTGCGGTGATAGGGGGTGATGCCGTGGAGCTTGATGGCCTCACGGTGCTTCTTGGTGGGATAGCCCTTGTTGCGCTGCCAGTCGTACTGCGGGTTCTCCTCGGCCAGCTTGTCCATATAGTCGTCACGGTAGGTCTTGGCCAGGATGCTGGCGGCGGCAATGGAGAGGTACTTGGCGTCGCCCTTGACAATCGTTGTGTGTGGAACGGGGGTGCGTGGAGGTAATGACTCTCCCCCTTGAGGGGGAGCAGGGAGGGGGTCTTTGTAGGGCTTGAAGCGGTTCCCATCGACGATGATGGCCTCGGGGCGCACCTTGAGCTGATCCAGGGCGCGGTGCATGGCGAGGATGGAGGCGTTGAGGATATTGATCTTGTCGATCTCCTCGGGGGTGACAATGCCTACTGCCCAGGCAAGGGCGTCACGCTGAATGACCTCCCGCAGCTCGTGTCGCCGCTTGTCGGTGAGCTGCTTCGAGTCGTTCAACGCCTCATTCTGATAGTCGGCTGGGAAGATCACGGCCGCAGCATAGACACTGCCTGCCAGACAGCCACGACCTGCCTCATCGCAGCCTGCCTCGATCTTGCCCTTATGATAATAACTTTGTAACATTAAAGATTAAACATTAAACATTAAAGATTTTTATAGAAAAACGGGGAATTTGTGAACTTATTGTGCACAAAGGGGTGGTAATTTTGCAGCGAAGACAAAAGAACAGGTTTTTAGACATAATAACATAAGAACATGTTTTTAAAAAGACCAAGGAACCAAAGGTCCAAGGATTAAAGATTAAAGACCAAGGAACCAAGGAACCAAGGAATTTAATGTGCAATTCGTCTAATTAGTCTAATTCGTAGAGTAATAATAAAGTTCAAAGTTATGAATAAGGAGATGGTGTTGAGCTGCTCACGAGGTGGGCGCTTCGTAGCAGAGATGATGAGTAAGGTTGCTGAGAGCGTGAACAGACCGGTGAACCTTTTACGTACGTATTACGCCCAGGTGCTGGAGCGCGATTTGAACATGCACCAGACGTGGGCGTTGATTGAGGCGCAGGTGGCGTTCTTCTTGGGGGTGATGCCCGTGGGCTACGCCTTTACACTGCGTGCCGTGGCACTGCTGTGGTTGGTGGTGGCTGTGAAGAAATGTCGCAGACTGCTGGCGTGATGATGCTCTCAGAACATCTTTCTGACGCGGTCGAGGCCTGACACCAAGGCATCGACCTCTTCCTTCGTGTTGTACAGGGCGAAGGAGGCGCGGACGGTTCCGGAGATGCCGAGACGATCCATCAGGGGCTGCGCACAGTGATGACCGGTGCGGACGGCTATGCCGAGACGGTCGAGCAGGGTGCCAACGTCGAGGTGGTGGATAGTGCCGAGGTTGAAGCTTACCACTGCGTCCCTCGAAGGTCCATATATATGGATGTCGGGGATGGTGAGGAGCTGTTCCATGCAATAGCGGGTGAGCTCCTGCTCGTGCTGCTGGATGGCGTCGAAGCCGATGGATTGGATGTAGTCGATGGCGGTGGCCAGACCGTGGGTGGCCACGAAGTCGGGCGTTCCTGCCTCGAACTTAAACGGCAGTCGTTCAAAGGTGGTCTTCTCCCACGTCACCTTGTCAATCATCTCTCCCCCACCCTGATACGGCGGCAGTTTCTCCAACCATTCCTCTTTGCCATAGAGAACGCCTATACCAGTGGGGCCATACATCTTATGACCGCTGAAAGCGAAGAAATCACAATCCATATCCTGCACATCCACTTGAAAGTGCGGAGCGCTTTGGGCACCATCCACCAATACAGGAATACCACGCTCATGAGCCAACTGGATAATCTCCTTCACGGGGTTCACCGTGCCTAAGACGTTGCTAACGTGAGCCAAGCTAATAAACTTGGTTTTAGATGAGAGATGAGAGATGAGAGATGAGAGTTCGAGACGGCCGTCGTCGGTGATGGGGAGGTGTTTGACGATGATGCCACGTTTCATGGCCTGCAGCTGCCAAGGCACGATATTGGAGTGGTGCTCCATCTCAGTGACCAGCACCTCATCGCCTGGCTGCATCTGCGACTCGCAGAACGCGCTGGCCACGAGGTTGATGGCCTCGGTGGTGCCGCGTGTAAAGACAATCTCCTCGGTCTTACGCGCATGGATAAACTGGCGCACCTTCTCGCGCGCCGCCTCATGGAGGTCGGTGGCCTGCTGCGACAAGTAGTGAACACCCCTGTGCACATTGGCATTCACATTGAGATACTCGTCACGCATGGCATCCAAGACACACACGGGTTTCTGTGTGGTAGCCGCGTTATCGAGATACACCAACGGCTTACCATACACCTCGCGAGCCAGAATCGGGAAATCCTCCCGTATCTTATTGATATCGTACATCCTTGTTCGTAATTTGCTGCAAAATTACTATTTTTCTACGACTTAGGCAACCGATATCTCCAAAATCTTAAAGAAGGATTATCCTGTAAGGCATAATTATCTCTTTTGAGCCTTGGTGCAGTGTTGACAGAGGAAATCGTAAACGAAATCGAAGTCCTCGTCAGGCACGAATATGCGGTTCTTGTTCAGCGGCTGGTTGACCTTGATAAGGTGAAGACGACGACAAGGAATAATACGGGCCACTTCAGCGAGGACGGAGGTAGAGGTTGAGCGTGAGGCGGAGAGGATGCCCGTACCCACCACACCTGGCTGACCCGCTGCTGCACCAACCATTGCCGTCAAGGCACCAAGGACGGTCGCCTTTTTTACCTGACGGGGCATCTGCTGATGAACCACCTCTTTCTCGTCGAGCGTGAAGAGCACAACGTATTTCCAGCTATAAGTCCAAGCCACGATGACATAAGCGATGTAGCCAATAACCAAGAATACACCCATCAGCACAAGGAAGCCGGAAGTGACACCCCACAAACTCTTGAGGGTATAGCCTTCCTCACAGCCGATGAGCAGCACATTAAACAACCACACAATGCCGAAACTGATTCCCAGCACCTTGTACACATCGAACAGGATGCTGGGATTCTTCAGCATCGGCACCTCATACACCCAACGGTACTTCCCGTCAGGGCAGAGTGTCACGCGGTTATAAGAATCGCTACCATTGCTGATAGCGATTCTCTGTTTAATGGACTTATTCAGATTCTTCTTGAATCAATTTCTTGATGAGTACTTTCTTGCCGTTCTGGATATAGATGCCTGAGGATGTCGGCTCCTTGACATGACGACCTTGCAAGTCGATGAATTCACTGTTTTCAGAATCATCCATAAGGGTCGTGCTGATGCCTGTTCCTGTGGTAGATATTTCATACTCAGGCTTCAAGTCCTTCGCCTCATCCCAGCCTACATTATCGGTAGCGATGACACACAAGCCATACTTTGTACCCGGGTCGCAGGCAAAGGTTGCCTTCTTGCCCGGAGTGATTGTTGCCGCCAATTCTGCTGGACCGTTGTTCTTGAAAGCATAAATACGGTAAGTACCTATGCCAGACGTAGCATCCGAACCGCTTACAGTCACGGTCAACTTACCCTTGCTCTCTACGGCCTTGGTAATCTTCGATGTCGGATAGTCGGTGTCGAAGGTGTTCACATAGTTATTGGTCACAATCGGATCGTTGGCATCAAAGATGATGGTAGCCTTGTTCTTGATGGTTGAAGCGTTGGCGGGATTTGCCTTATGCTCCACAACGAAGCTGACGAAGCCCTCGCCAACGCCGTTGGCATTGTTGGGCAGGAGGAAGCCAAGGTCGGGATCATCGATCTCATCGCCATTCTTCTTCAGTGAAACAAAACTCCAGCGAATGGTACCTGTACTCTTGTCAAACTGTCCGCTGACACGCACCAGGATATCCTGCCCCTTCACTTTACAACTGATATCACGTGAGAACTCCGTGGTATTACTACCACCGACAATATATGAATTTTCGGCCCAGCCGAAGCCAGTGAACGAGAAGGTTGACAGATTATACTTCTTTTTGTCGATAACATCGGTGATAAACACCTCATGTGCCGGAGCCGTAGCAGTAGACTTGTTCTCGAAGGTAATGGTGTAGGCCATGTTGTGTATGGGCTTGATGTAATGAGCGTTGTCATCATAGCCTGCAGGACCAATCATCTCGTTCGGGTCGTAACTACCCACTGCACGTGACTTCTTCTTGTCGCCGGGGCCTTTCAAACAGTCCTCACGGTTCCAGTAAGTATTCATCGCACTCCAACACATCGAACCAATAATGAACATACACTTACCCACAGCTCCCACACCAGTGATGTCGGCACCACAACTGAGCGCCGCACTGCCGAAGTTCTTTCCGAAGTTCACCCAGCCGTCGGAGTTGCGGTCATAGATGTCCATGGTGGCCACAACCACTGTCTTGCCTGCATTGTAGATACAGCCCGCAACAGGTATCTGACCCACGACGCCGTCTTCCAGCAGCTGTTGTCCGAAGCTCTTGGCCATACACTCCATCTGGTCCAAGGTGTAAAGTCGCCTTGGCGGGCGGGCGTTAGCTTTCTCTCGCTCCATGCCCCATGGATCCTGGATCATATAGTACATGCTGACCTCGTCGAGATTCGAGTTGCCGTCTGCGGGTGTCTTGTAGCGGATACGGAAAGACTTGTTGCCAGTGCTCATCGGGCCGATGTAAGGTATCAGCAGCATATAGCACATAATGGAATCGCCCGTCTGTGGGTCGTAGGTCATCATGTAGTCGGTAGCTTGTTTGGCCAAGGCTTGTCCGCTATCGTCGAGATAGGGGCTGATGGCACTGATGTCGTAGTCGAAGTACACATCCACATTGCCTTTCATGCGTGGCACGCCAAGGATGAATGGCACGTTATAGGCTGGAATATTCGAACGGTTGCCATAGGTAATGGTGTATTGCTGGTACCTGTTCCACAGCATCTTGTCTCGACCGTTCACCTGCACCCACAGGTCAGGCGTCCCCGCTTTCTCTACGGTGAATGCTTTGTATAGCGTATCATTACCCACGATGACGTCGTATTTCCCTTTGGCAGCCTTGCTGAGGTCGAACTCGGCAGGGGCCAGTTGGTCGATGGAGGTCACCTTAGAGGCATCGTAGTTGCGATCCAGGAGCCATTTTCCCTCAATGTCACCGCTGGCACCATGCAGTACTACACGTGGTTGGTTGTTATATGTGAGCTTGTAGCCACCCAGGATATGCAGGGCCACACCTTCTGTCTGTCCGGCTACGGTAGGATAGACACGGCTCAGTCCGCCGATAGTGATCGTCTGCGAAGAGGAGGCATAGGCATTGTATTTACCCGTTCCCTTGGCCACCAATGTATAGGTATAGGTACCGGGATTGCGACTAAAGTCCTGTGATACATGGCGTTTTTCGCTGGTCATGTATTTATCAGGATATTCAGGATACGGAAGTATCCACCAGCAGCCCACACCATCTTGGGTCATGTCGCTCACACTGACCTTCTGCCCATTCATTTCTTTAGCCATGGTGAATTCGGGGTGTGGCGGACGGATGGCTTCGTGTTTTGTAAGAACGGCATCCATCAGCGGCGCAGGATCATTATGATACTGGCTCTGGTCCTGTAGCGAGCCGTCGAAAGTCAAGAGCAGACGGCAATCCTCGTCCTTGGCGTCAGGTGTATTGTAGATATGTGCCTGTATCTCCTCTTGCGTGAGAGCACGACTCCAAATGGCAAAATTATCGACCAGTGCTTTCTGTTTATCGCCATATGTCGTAGTTCGTCCGATGACGATAGGATTATTGCCTATTGCTATCTTGCCCTTCTCGGTGTTTGTACCCATAAGCACACCATCAACATAGAATTTGAGGTTATCCTTTTCCTGTTTAGAGTCATAGGTCAGGGCTACATGGTGCCAATATCCGTTGTCTTTTATCTGATAACGCCAGCGATCCCATACCTCTTTCCCTTTTCCATCAATAGAATACTCAGTACTCAAGCCTGCATAGAAGTTATACCAGTCACCATTCTTACTTGCATGAATATACCAGCCACCATAGTATTGACCTCCACTATGACTTGTAGAACTGTTAGTCACACTTGCAATCTCAAAAGAATAGTCTGTCTCATCTACGCGCACCCAACACTCTACGGTGGTGGCTTCTTGAGTAGCCATAATACTTGGAGTTATAGGAATCGTGATGTCATTCACAATTTTACCCGTCAACTCTGAATAAACCTTCTTCGAGATGTCTAATGCCATCTCCTTACCCGTAGAGGCAGGAGCTGGATCGTTGCGGCGATAGACAATGTTCCAGAAGTAGGGGTCGAAGTTCTTATAAGGTGCCTGGTAGTTCATGAACCAGTGTTCAGTGCCTTCGCTGTCCAAGAGTACAGTCAGAGAGTGGTTGTTTGTCCTGCCACCATACCACGACTCTGTACCAAGGCTGAAGGTACGCTCAACAGAGCGGAAGCCGTCCTTCGATTCCACCAATAAGGCACGACAGCCTGTCAAATAGACATGCTGGCCTGTATCATCATCAGGCGCGATGTAGAGTTCATAGAAATTGGAATAGCCGTCATAGCGACCAGTCCAGTAGCAACGTTCCTGGATCTTCCAGGTCTTGCCGCCATCGTGTGAGTAATGAATGCGCGGACCGTTAGGGTTCTGCAACACGTAGATGTGCTTACCCTTGGCTGCGATAGCCCCCTCCGTACCGCTAGTCTCTGGGATATACATGGCTTCTGACCATGACTTACCACCATCGGTGGAGCGACGGAAGATAGTATGGTTGCGATCGTTGGTTGGGTGCTTGTCTTCCAGTTCCTTAGCACAGCCGCGGAAAATGACGTTAATCGTTTTACCCTCGAGTGTCATCTGCGGGTGGTAGTTATATGACGCTCCGTTGAATCCCTTCATGTAAGTGAGATCACACCACGAGGTGTCATCCTTTACTAATGGTGCAATATTTTGGGTCGTAACCGTTTCGCCACCATCGGTAGAAGTCGAGATATAGACATCACCCCACCACATGTTATAATACCAATACATATCATTGCCAAGAATGGCCCAACGTTTGCCGGAGACCTGTACATCAACCAGATCCTGAACTTTGTCAATCTCCTTGTCTATGAAATTTGTGCCACCGTCAAAGGAGGTCAACACACGTGTCTTATAGTTGGTGTAGTTATAACGTGAGTGCTGGAAAGCAATGACCAGTGTTTGACCATCGCTTACTACATGTGGCCGTCCGTAAAAATAATGACCTTCGCCATCGATGCCCTTTCCGTTGCCCTTAGCCAGAATGCGTTGCTTGAAACTTTTACCTGAGTTGGTCGAGTAGGTCAAGAGTAACTCACTATTATTTCCATCTTCAGACTTCAAAACAGTGACAACCTGTACGTTCTTTCCATCCACGTTAAACCACTTGGAATTACTACCGAGACTACCGCCCACGTAGTTGATATCGGCTGTTGACATGTTTTTGGTCTTGACGATAGCACGAGCGTCTTCCCATGTCTTACCGGCATCGGTCGAGCGACGGTAGTAGATGCAGTATTCTCCCTGGGCATTGGGCTTCCAGTCGGCCCAGAATACGTGGACGGTTTTACCGGAAATGGCTGCCTGCATAGGCAATGGATCACTGGTGTAGTGGGTAATGTCGTTCACACTGGCAGATAAGTTCTGCCATCCTCCAAAACTTGAAGGGACATATTGCTGCTTAGTGTCGGCAGCCATGGCCGCCATGGCGGTCAGCATGAGTGCCATCATGAATAATAGTCTTTTCATAAATCATGGGTTAGTAGGTTATTATGCCGCAAATATAGATAAATATTATGAAATAGCAATTCTCAAAATCACAAAATCTATTGTCAAAATCACAATTTGAACGTTACTTGCACAGCTTGCACCCTTCGCACTTGCTGAGTTCTCCCCGGAACCGTTTTTCTACCAGGTAGTGCAGGCGGTCGCGCAGGGGTTCGAGTTTCATCTTGTCAATCACCTCGTTGATGAATGCGTTCTGCAACAGCAGTCGGGCTTCCTCGAGGGGAATACCGCGCTGACGCATATAGAACAGGGCCGCATCGTTGAGCTGTCCCACCGTTGAGCCGTGGGCGCACTTCACATCATCGGCATAGATCTCGAGCATGGGCTGGGTGTACATCCGTGCCTCCTTCGTGGCCGTGAGGTTCTGGTTAGTCATCTGCGAGCTGGTCTTCTGTGCCCCTTGCTCCACCAGTACCCTACCGGCAAAGGCGCCAGTTGACTGCTCGTCGAGCACATACTTATACAGTTCGTTGGAGGTGCAGTGCGGCACCTTGTGCGTGATGAGCGTGTTGTTATCCACATGCTGATGCTTATCGGCAATGACACAACCATAGCAGTCGCATTCCGCCCCCTCGCCCGAGAAGGTAAGGTCGAGCTTGTTTCGGGTGATGCCGTTGTGCAGGGTGATGACGTTGTGGTTGACCCGACTGTTGGCCTGCTGGTCGATATATACATTACTCACGCGCACGTTCTTGGCGTGCGTCTCCTCCATGCAGTAGAGATCCAACGATGCGTTCTCACCTACATAGGCCTCGATGACCTGCGTAGCCAGGAAGTGGCAGTCGTCGGCAGTATGGTCGCAGAAGAGCATCTTCAGCTCAGCCCCCTCCTCCAAGACGATCAGTACACGACGGTTTACCATGAAGTGTGGAGTGAGGAGTGTGGAGTGAGGAGTGAGATTAGCGGGGGACTTCAGGATGTTGATGACCTGTATGGCCCGTTCAACCACCACGCCTTTGGGCACATAGACATACAGTCCGTCCTGTGCCAGCATGGTATTCAGATTCGTCACCGCATCATGATCCTTCGAAGCCAACTGATGGTAATACGTGGTGGTGGCAAAGTCCTTCAAGGAGCCGATGATAACTCCTTCGGGCAGATGACTCTTAGGCAGGGCCTTGGTATAGAACATATCGTTCACCACGAAATACAACGAGGTACTCAGGTTGGGTACGTCGCAGTGGAAGGCATCGTAGGGGTTGACGGGTATGTCGAACCGATTGAGGTTCAGACCGTAATCGGGCGCGAAGAGCTCATTGATGTCGGTATATTTATAGCGCTCCACCTTTCGGGTAGGGAAGCCGCTGGCAGAGAACTCCCGGAAGGCCTCCTCGCGCACGGCATTCATCACGGCACTGCTATGCCCGCAAATCAGCTCGCGCGACTGCTCATAGAGGTCTACATACTGGAGACCCACCCCCTCCCTCAGAGGGAGGGGAGTAGATACACTTTCTGCCTGTTTATTTCTATCCATTTCTTTTCTATTCAAGAGGTAATTACTCCCCTCCCTTGAGGGAGGGGTCGGGGGAGGGTCCCTTTTTTATCCAATCATACCCTTGCTCCTGTATCTCCTTGGCCAGCTCAGGACCGCCTGTCTTGACGATCTTACCCTGGTACAGCACATGAACATACTGCGGACGGATCATCTCCAACAAACGGTCGTAATGGGTGATGACGATGCAGGAAGTATCCGGTGTCTGAAGCTTGTTCACACCCTCGGCCACAATGCGCATGGCATCCACGTCAAGACCTGAGTCGGTCTCGTCGAGAATGCTCAGCTTAGGTTCGAGCATGGCCATCTGGAAGATCTCGTTGCGTTTCTTCTCACCACCGCTGAAACCCTCGTTCACGCTGCGGTTACTGAGTTTGGAATCCAGCTCCACCACCTTCCGTTTCTCGCGCATCAGCTTCAGGAACTCAGCCGCATTCATCGGCTCCAAGCCCTGGTACTTCCGTTTCTCGTTGATGGCGGCACGCATGAAATTGGTCATCGACACACCGGGAATCTCCACGGGGTACTGGAAACTCAGGAAGAGTCCTTCGTGCGCCCTGTCCTCGGGTTTCATCTCCAGCAGGTTCTTCCCGTTGAAGAAAGCCTCACCTTCGGTCACCTCATAGAGCGGATTACCCACGAGGACGGCACTGAGGGTTGACTTCCCCGAGCCGTTCGGACCCATAATGGCATGGATCTCACCATCGTTGATGGTAAGACTGATACCTTTCAATATTTCTTTATCGCCGATCTTGGCGTGTAGGTTTTTTACTTCTAACATACTTTATTTTTTAGCTTTTACCCTACCGTTCCTTCTAATGATACACTCAACAGTTTCTGGGCCTCAACGGCGAACTCCATGGGGAGTTTGTTCAGCACCTCCTTGGCATAGCCGTTGACGATAAGACCGACGGCCTGCTCGGTGGGAATGCCGCGCTGGTTACAGTAGAACAGCTGGTCTTCGGAGATCTTCGAGGTAGTGGCCTCGTGTTCGAAGATGGCCGTTGGGTTCTTCACATCCATATAGGGGAAGGTGTGAGCACCACACTGGGAGCCCAGCAGCAGGGAGTCGCACGAGGAGTAGTTACGGGCATTGTCGGCTGTTGATGCAGCGCGCACCAGACCACGGTATGAGTTCTGCGAATGCCCTGCGGAGATACCCTTCGAGATGATGGTACTCTTGGTGTTCTTACCGATATGAATCATCTTGGTACCCGTATCCGCCTCCTGGTAGTTGTTCGTTACCGCCACGCTGTAGAACTCAGCCTGCGAGTTGTCGCCTCGTAAGATACACGAAGGATATTTCCACGTGATGGCCGAGCCCGTCTCCACCTGCGTCCACGACAGCTTCGAGTCGTTTCCGCGCAGATCGCCACGTTTGGTCACGAGGTTCAGTACACCGCCCTTACCATGCTCATCACCCGGATACCAGTTCTGCACGGTGGAATATTTCACCTCGGCACGTTCGTTCACGATGATCTCCACGATGGCCGCATGCAACTGGTTCTCGTCGCGCATCGGAGCCGTACAGCCCTCGAGGTAGCTCACGTACGAATCGTCATCGGCAATGATCAGGGTGCGCTCAAACTGACCTGTGTTTCTTGCATTGATACGGAAATAGCTGCTTAGCTCCATGGGGCAGCGCACACCCTTGGGGATGTACACAAACGAGCCGTCGCTAAACACCGCACTGTTCAGGGCTGCATAGAAGTTATCCCGATAGGGAACCACCGTACCGAGATACTGCCGCACCAGGTCGCCATGTTCCTTGATGGCCTCGCCGATGGAGCAGAAGATGATACCCTTCTCGCGCAGCTTCTCCTTGAAGGTGGTCTTCACGGAAACGGAGTCCATGATAGCATCTACCGCCGTATTACCGCTCAGGGCCAGTCGCTCCTCAAGGGGAATACCCAACTTGTCGAAGGTCTTCTCCAGCTCAGGGTCTATCTTACCCGACGATTCCTCGGAGACTTTCTTGGCAGTGGGATCAGCATAATAGCTAATCTCTTGGTAGTCGATGGGCGGCACATGTACATGTCCCCATGTAGGCTCTGTCTGCTCCTTCCAGTAGCGGAACGCCTTCAGGCGGAACTCGAGCATCCACTCAGGCTCCCCCTTCTTAGCTGAGATGAGCCGAACGATATCCTCGTTCAGCCCCTTCTCTATGATTTCCGTATGTACGTCGGTGGTAAAGCCAAACTCATATTTCTGTTCGGCCACCTGGCGCACAAACGCGTTAGACCCTCTCCCCTGCCCCTCCCTGGGAGGGAGGGGAGTGGTATCTTTTAAATCCCCATTTTTAGGATTCTTATTACTATTCATCATTTGAAAGAGTAACCACCCCCTCCCTTCAGGGAGGGTAAGGGGTGGGTCTTTTATTACAGTTTCTGTTCCACCTCGATCTCGGTGAAGGTCTCGATGATGTCGCCCACCTCGATGTCGTTGAAGTTCACCAGACTGATACCACATTCCAGACCAGTGGCCACTTCCTTGGCATCATCCTTGTAGCGCTTCAGGGCATCGATAGGAGCTGTATGGATGACAATACCATCGCGAATAACGCGGGCCTTGTCCTTGTTGTGTACCTTTCCGTCGATAACCAGACCGCCGGCCACGGTACCCACCTTCGAGATCTTGAATACCTGCTTCACCTCGATCTCGCCGGATACAACCTCCTTCTTCACCTTGTCGAGCATACCCTGCATCGTTGACTTCACCTCGTCGATGGCGTCGTAGATGATAGAGTATGTATTGATCTCCACGCCTTCGTGCTCAGCCAGCTTACGGGCATCGGCACTGGGTCGTACCTGGAAGCCCACGATGATGGCATCTGAGGCACTGGCCAGCATGACATCGTTCTCGGAAATCTGTCCTACCGCCTTGTTGATGACGTTCACCTGTACCTTCTCGGTAGAGAGCTTGATGAACGAATCGCTCAACGCCTCGATAGAACCGTCGGTATCACCCTTCACGATGATGTTCAGCTCATGGAACTCACCCAGGGCAATACGGTGGGAGATATCGTCAAGACCCAAGGTCTTGGTGGTACGGATCGACTGTTCGCGCTGCAGCTGCACACGCTTGTTGGTGATGTCGCGTGCCTCCTGCTCGGTCTCCATGATATGGAAGGAGTCGCCGGCAGTGGGAGCACCGTTCAAACCAAGGATGATAGCAGGATCGGCTGGCCCTGCCTCGGTGATGCGCTGGTTACGCTCGTTGAACATCGCCTTGATACGACCGTAGCTGGTTCCTGCCACCACGATATCACCCACATGGAGTGTACCGTTTGACACAAGTACCGTAGAGACATAACCACGGCCCTTGTCGAGCGAGCTCTCGATGATACTACCCGTAGCCTTACGGTTGGGGTTCGCCTTCAGGTCGAGCATCTCGGCCTCCAGCAGCACCTTCTCCAACAGCTCATCCACGCCAATACCTTTCTTGGCACTGATCTCCTGGCACTGGTACTTACCACCCCACTCCTCTACGAGCAGGTTCATGTTAGCCAGATCCTCGCGAATCTTATCCGGATTAGCACCCGGCTTATCAATCTTGTTGATGGCAAACACCATCGGCACGTTAGCCGCCTGAGCATGGGCAATAGCCTCCTTCGTGGTAGGCATCACCGAGTCGTCGGCAGCAATGATGATGATGGCGATATCCGTTACCTGAGCACCACGGGCACGCATGGCGGTGAACGCCTCATGTCCCGGTGTATCGAGGAAGGTGATCTGACGACCGTCTTTCAGCTCCACGTTGTAAGCACCGATGTGCTGGGTAATACCACCAGCCTCACCGGCAATCACGTTCGTGTTACGGATATGGTCGAGCAACGATGTCTTACCATGGTCAACATGTCCCATCACCGTTACAATCGGAGCGCGCGGAACGAGATCGTTCTCATCGTCCTCCTCCTCGGTAATGGCATTCTGCACCTCGGCACTCACATACTCGGTCTTGAACCCGAACTCATCGGCCACGATATTGATGGTCTCAGCATCCAGACGCTGGTTGATACTCACCATGATACCGATAGACATACAGGTACCGATTACCTGGTTCACACCCACGTTCATCATGGTAGCCAGCTCGCTAACCGTTACGAACTCGGTGAGCTTGAGCACCTTGCTCTCGGCGGCCTGTGAAGCCATCTCCTCGTTGAGCTTCTCCTGAACAGCGTCACGCTTCTCCTTACGGTACTTGGCGCCCTTCTTGTTCTGGTTCTGCTTGTTGGTGAGACGAGCCAAGGTCTCCTTTACCTGGCGTGCTACATCCTCCTCGTTCACCTCCAGCGGTTTCTGAACACGCTTCTTCTTGTTCTTCTTACCGCCGCCGTTGTTGTTATTGTTATTATTGTTGTTCTTACCGCCACCCTGCTGCATCTTACCCACAGCCTCGATGTCGATCTTCTCCTTACCGATGCGCTGGCGCTTCTTCTTCTCACCATTGCCGCCTGCAATACGTGCTTTCTCCTCACGTTCGCGGCGCTTCTCCTCCTTGGTCTTCTTCTTCGGACGAGTGCTCTGGTTGATGGAGTCAAGGTCGATCTTACCCAGCACGTTCACCTTCGGAGCCAGCTTCTGCTCACTCTTCAGCGTGAACACCTCCGATTCCTTCTTCTGCGAATCATCCTCGGCAGGCTCCTCCGAGATGGGCTCCTGCGGCTCGCTAACCTCAGGCTCAACCACCTCAGGCTTGGGCTGCTCCACAACAGGTTGCTCAACCTGTTCGGGCTGCACAGGCTCGGTTTTCTCAACAGTCTTTGTCTCGGGCTTCGGGCTCTCGGCAGCAGCCTTCGGCTCTGGTTCGGCAGCAGGGGCAGGAGTCTCAGCCTTCACAGGCTCGGGTTTCTTACCCAGACTGCTCAAATCGATCTTCCCCAGCGGCTTGAACTGCTGCTTCTGTTCCACAACAGTCTCCACCTTGGGTTCCGGGCGTTGTTTCTTCTCCTTCTGCTTCTTGGGGTACAGCTTCTCGGCAAGACCTTTCTGTTCCTTGTCCTTCTTGAACTGATCAACGAGCGCACCATACTGCTCGTCACTCAGCTTGAAGTTCAAGTCGCCTCTCACTTCCCCTAAGTCACTTCTCTTCTCCAGGAATTCAACTGCCGTTTGAAGTCCTATGTTCAGCTCTCTTATTGCTTTATTTAATCTTATGCTCATTCTTCCTTATTGTTCAAACTCTGCTCTTAATACATTCAACATATGATCAACGGTCTCCTCTTCCAAGTCGGCTTTCTCCACCAGCATCTCGCGCGGTGCGTTCAGTACAGCCTTGGCGGTATCCAGACCAATAGCCTTCACGGCATCGATCACCCACTGATCAATCTCATCAGAGAACTCATCCAGATAGATATCCTCGTCAGCCTCGTTTTCATCCACCTCGCGGAATACGTCAATGGTATATTCAGTCAGCATACTGGCCAGCTTGATGTTCAGACCGCCACGGCCGATGGCCAGACTCACCTCCTCGGGACGCAGGTACACCTCTGCCTTGCGGTTCTCCTCATCCACCACGATGCTCGACACCTTGGCCGGACTCAATGCACGCTGGATGAACAGCTTGGTGTTGGCGGTGTAGTTAATTACGTCCAGGTTCTCGTTACACAGCTCGCGCACGATACCATGAACACGACTACCCTTCACACCCACGCAGGCGCCTACGGGATCAATACGGTCGTCGTAGCTCTCCACGGCTATCTTTGCACGCTCTCCCGGCATACGGGCCACACGACGAATGGTAATCAGGCCGTCGTTGATCTCAGGAACCTCAGCCTCGAGAAGACGCTTCAGGAACTCAGGACTGGTACGACTCAGGATGATCTTCGGGTTATTGTTCTCGTTGTTCACCTGATGAATCACGGCACGGATGGTCTCACCCTTACGATACTGGTCGGCAGGGATCTGCTCCGACTTCGGCAGGATCAGCTCGTTGTTCTCATCGTCAACGAGCAGCACCTCACGCTTCCATACCTGATATACCTCTGCGCTCACTACCTGTCCTACACGATCCTTGTACTTGTTGTACAAGCTGTCGTGTTCCAGTTCGAGAATCTTCGAAGCCAGGGTCTGACGGAGGTTCAGGATGGCACGACGTCCGAACTTCGCGAAATCCACGCGTTCAGACACTTCCTCGCCCACCTCATAGTCGTCCTCAATCTTCTGTGCATCCGAAAGACAAATTTCCTTGTTCTCATCCTCCACCTCACCGTCGGCAACCACCACACGGTTACGGTAAATCTCGAAGTCACCCTTGTCGGGGTTCACGATGACATCGAAGTTCTCATCGCTACCGAAAATCTTCGCAATCACATTGCGGAAACTGTCCTCGAGCACACTCACCAAGGTGGTGCGGTCGATCTTTTTCTGATCGGTAAACTCTCTGAAGGTATCGACCATACTGGGGGTCTCTACATTTTTTGTTGCTGCCATAGCTTATTTGAAACTTATTAAGTATTTAGTATATTTCACTTTGTCCATCTGGAAAGTCTTGTCCACATCCTTCAGTTCAGGACGTTTCTTTCCTTCCTCCTTCACCTTCTCTCTGACGGTCACCACGAAGTCGTTACCATCCACGCTCTTCAGGATTCCCTTCATCTTCTTTCCGTCGCCGTCGAGCACTTCCACTTCCTTGCCCACGAAGTTGATATACTGCTGGGGCACCTTGAACGGCTGTCCGAGTCCGGCTGATCCTACTTCCAGTTCATAATCCTCCTCATCACGGTTCAGCCGATCCTCGATATAACGGCTCAGCTCAACACAATCCTCAATCCACACGCCATCGGCATGGTCAATCTCGACAACAATCTTGTTGTCCTTACTAATCTCCACATCTACGAGGAAATACTCCTTATCATCGAGCCACTCCTCAACTAAACTTTTTACAATGCTTTTATCAATCATAAACCTTGAATATAAATGAAAATGAGAGACTCTCGGAGAGTCCCTCATTCCACTGAACGGGTGCAAAATTACGAATAATTCCGCACACTACCAAATTTTTTCCACATTATTTAATAGATTTCGGCTCCAACAGCTGTTTATACCTGCTCAGATCGTTGAGTAGGTCACGGGCTGCAGCCATCTGTTTGTCATGTTTCAGGTTATACTCCACCGTTCCCCGCTGGTAGTAATAAGCGGCCACGATATCCGACGAGATCATCCGCTTCAAGGTCTCCTTATGCAGGTCGAGATCGTGCGACAGATCATGCTGCAGTTTCTTCTCCAGCGCCTCGAACTCAGGTTTTGCCTCCTCGTAGTAACCCTCAAACTCCATGATCTTCTTCAGCGCCTTCATGGCACGGTCACTTTCAGGATCATAGGTAAAGCCGTTGGCAATGGCCCGCTGCTTGAAGTTCTCATAGTCGGCATCAGTAATCTCGAACGAGGAAACAGGACCGATGTTGGGATGACTGGCCAGGTAGTCCACCTCGTACTCGAACATCGTTTCCGTGGAATCCCTTCCGCTCACGCCCAGGTAATAGGCAATGTTCGGCAGGGAGTCCGGCTTCACCACCAAGTCGGGAGTGATTCCTCCACCATCGCGCACCTCTCGTCCGTTGGCCGTATGGAACACCTTGGTCAGCGAATCGGGGATATGCTCCTGATACACCCCCTCGCCCTGTTTGTAGTTAATGGCCTGGATACAACGTCCGCTGGGGATGTAATACCTGCTGGTGGTCACCTTCAGCTGCGCATTATGAGGAAGGTCAACAGGCAGCTGCACCAATCCCTTGCCGTAGGTTCTTGTACCCACGATGACCGCACGGTCGAGATCCTGCAAGGCACCACTGGTAATCTCGCTTGCCGAAGCCGATTCCTCGTTCACCAGCACCACCAGCGGAATCACCGTATCGATGGGCTCCACCGTTGTCTGGTAGTCGTGATTGGCCCTGCGCAGCTTACCGCGGTTAGAGGCCACCGTAATGCCCCGTGGCACGAAGATATTCACCAGGTGGGCAGCTTCCAGCTCACTACCGCCACCGTTGTTACGGAGGTCGAGCACCAACTTCTGCATGCCCTGTTTCTTCAGGTCAAGAAAGGCGCGGCGCACCTCTTGGGCACAACCCTCGGTAAACTGTGTCAGGCAGATATAGCCAATACCGTCGCCCTGCATACCGTAATAAGGAATCGTAGGTGTGGCACTCAGCGAACGACGGGTGATCTTCATCTGCATCACCTTGTTCGTGCTGGGACGCCGAATCTTCAGTGCAAAGGTCGTTCCGGGCTCACCTCTCAGATGCTCCCGCACATACTCAATACCCTTGCCCACCATGGTCGTATCATCAATGCTCAGGATGATGTCACCCTTGCGCAATCCCGCTTCCTGGGCAGGTGTATCCCCCATCGGCTCATCAATCACCGTGGTCTTCTCCTTCATGTGATAACGAATCAGCGCACCTATACCCCCGTACTTTCCCGTAAGGAACGATTTCAGCTCACTGGCCTTCGGGTAATACACCGTATAAGGATCCAAACGCTGCAGCATGGCCTTGATACCCGCTCCCACCATCTTATCGGCTTCCAGCGTATCCACATACAGCATATCCAGCTGACGGTAGAGGGCATTGAAGATCTCCAGGTTCTTTACCACCTCGAAGTTATGATCCTGCTCGTTTTGAGCCTTTATCGGCATTCCCACCATCAGCAGGAACGCCATCCACACTATAATTCTCTTCATAGATTGATGCAACTAAAATATATCATGCACAATAATCGGGTACAAAAATACATGATTCTCTCGGGATAACGCGCAAAAACCCACAAAAAATATCGTAATTTTGACGTTTCTTTTATTTTTTCTCAAAAAAGTTTGGTGATTTCAGAAAAACAATATACCTTTGCACCCGCAATTAAGCAAAACCTGCTTCAGTAGCTCAGTTGGTTAGAGCACCTGACTGTTAATCAGGGGGTCGTTGGTTCAAGCCCATCCTGAAGCGCATAAGTCCCAATCGAAAGGTTGGGACTTTTTGGTTCTCATCATAAACAATTATTGTCCTCACTATTACTATTAAGATATGAAAAAGGCTTATATCATTGTACTGAGCATGATGCTCACGGCAGTAGGATTAACAGGTTGCAAGTATGTCAAGCCCCTCGATGGACCAGGAATGGAACGCGAAGTATCCGACTCATTAGCCGATCGTGATGCTATTGGCGACAGTCTGAATGTTGTGGTCAACGACGCTGCTCAAAAGCAGGATATGGAAGCCGCAAAAGCATTCGTGGATCAGTTCTATAAAGGATGGGGCATGGATAATGTTCTGGACTACGACTATCCGAAAAAGCATATTACCCCCAAACTCCTGCAGTTCCTCGCTGATTCGTACGAATTTGAGTGCGATGGTGAGTGTCTGGCCACATGGAAGTTTTTCTATGAGGGCGGTGGTGATGTCGGTGAGTTCAAGTCACGCCAGATTACTGCCCGCGACGGCAACCATGTCCTTGTTGAGAACAAGTACGTGAACTATGAATACGACGTGCTTCTCACTTTAACAAAGGATGGCGATACGTTCAAGATCGACAGTCTGCAACAACAGAAATCAGCGTTTATCGAAAGGTATTAAGAATTACTTTTTGCAATGATACAACAATAATCTTAACTACCAAACAAAAACACAGAAAATGTGTATCATTTTGTCCTCCAAATGTTAATAATTATTATTCCAGTGAAAATATTTGCTTTATAATTTGGTTTATATTATAAACTTATTTATCTTTGCAGCGCAATCCGGATGAATTGTGTCTTTTCCTTCCTTTCTGCAGGAGGGAGGATGGGCGCAAAAGAGCGTTAGTAAACATCTTTTCAAATCATCAAAAGCAAAACAACAATGGAAGAAAACAACAACATGACTGCCGAGCGCAGTCTGGAAATTATCACAGAACAGATAGAGCGCAGTCGCAAAGAAGTGACTAAGGACACGGGATTGACACTTTATGTATCTGGTCTTTGCGTCATGGGGGTGGCACTCTTTATTGGTATTTGTGCCTATTTCACGAACAACCCGCTATTCTATTTGCTTTACGCGGCGGTACCCATCATTATCTACTTTGCCGACCGCTATGCCAAGAGGAATCAGCCCAAAGTTCCAGCCAGTTTTGTGAGCAGAATGGTAGATAAGACATGGACAACCTTCGGCATCTTCGCCGTCGCGTTCTTCTTGTTTTCCTTCTTATACGACTTCTACATGGTTCGAATGGAAACGCTCGATGTTTATGCACGTCTGAGAATTGAACCCTTTCGTATTATACTTCTGCTCATGGGTATGGCCATCACCATCAATGGTTATATACTAAAGAGCCGTTGGCTGATTTGGTGTGGCATTATTGGTGGCATAGGAGGTTTCGCATGGGAAACGCTCAATGTGTTCGGTATAACTGTGGGACGGTTCTGTTCGCCCTATACCATCACAAGAGTATCTCATTTATTCTCCGGCATCATCATCGCGCTCTTCGCCTTCATCGGAATGGCGCTTCCTGGTATGATGCTTAAAAAGAAGAGCCTATGATGTTCCCCACATTAGACCCACTTCTGCACGCTGAGCTGCGACTGGCCGTCATGTCGCTGCTCATCAGTACCGACGAGGCCGAGTTCCCGTATATCAAGGAGCAGACGGGAGCCACGGCGGGCAACCTGAGCGTGCAGGTCGACAAGCTGTCGGCAGCAGGTTATATCGAGGTCGAGAAGACCTTCAAGGGCAAGCGACCCTGTACCATCTGCCGCATCACCGACAAAGGACGGCAAGCGTTCAAGACATACATCGAAGCGTTGAAATCGTATCTGGAGGTAAGTAAATCGTGAAACGCCATAAAGAATAAAGGAGTTACGGGCAATCGCAACTCCTTTTTTTCCATCTCACTGACCACTGGCCTCGGCTTTCATCTTCCTCACGTACTGCATGAACCTGTCGATGAGTCCTATTCCCACCATGTTCGGCGTTTCAATCAGCGTAGCACCGTTGTTGAACTGCATCACGGTCTTCTTCCCCTCCTCATACACAGGCCATTCAGGCAGTCCTGGTCCATTGGGATTCATCGTCTTGGCGAAGTTCACCCAGTACTGCTGCATGATTTCCGAAACGGCTGCCTCCTGGGGATATCTCTCAGCCTCTTTCAGGAACGAACCGTTCAGGTACATAATATCATCCGCATGCGCAGCCCCGCGACGGTTACCCTTGGCATAGACGGTACGATCCGACTTCTGCGCGAGGTAGGCCGAATACACCGCACTCTTACCCGTCTTCTTCTGCAGCCTTGCCCAGGCATAGGCGGGCCACCCGAAATTCAAGTCGCGCACCACGTCACGCACACTGTAATACGCCTGCTCATCGGTATCGGCAGGATAGATGGCCAGTACGCTATCCACATAGTTCTGTGGCAGACCGTTCATCTGCGCCTTATACTGCTCGGCCGTTTCAATCTCCACCACAGCACCCTCGTCGCTGTTGTACATCAGCATCACGGGGACATCAGTATATTGACCAAGCTCATAGAGGTTATATACCTCATCCGTCAGCACCTTCCCGTCGATGATGGGCGTACAAGCCATGAAGTTCACACCAGTGCCCGTGAGCGACTTCGCATCCATCGCACGCAGTTCGGCAATGGAGCTTTTCTGAAGCTGCTGCACGAACATACTGCCCAGCATCTCTGCCTGCTGCTGCGTTACCATACTCATAGACGACATAAAGGCGCCGCTCTGACTGATACAGGCGCGGAAAAGACCTTTAGCCATGGGCGAGGCACAAAGAATGTTACAGTTCATGGCACCGGCCGACTCGCCGAAGATAGTCACCTTTGAGGGATCACCGCCGAAGTTCTTGATGTTCCGCTGAATCCACTGCAAGGCGAAGATCTGATCCAGAAGACCGTAGTTGCCTGAAGTGCCGTCAGCCGATTCCTTACTCAGCTCGGGATGTGCCAGGAATCCCAAGGCACCGGCACGATACTCAATGCTCACCGTTACCACACCCCTACGCGCCAAACTCTGCCACAGCTCGCCACCATAATGCTCTGTCTTCCAGCTGCCACCATGGATATACACCATCACGGGCAGTGCATCAGTAACCGACTGGGCAGGAGTAACCACACTCAGGTACAAGCAGTCCTCGCTCATCATATCATACGTCACGTCATCACGTTCCGGTTGCGGAGGCCACTTGGCACACTCCTCTGCCTTCAGCACCCCTTCCCACGGCTTAGCCGGCTGTGGAGCCTTCCATCTAAGTTCACCCACTGGCGGAGCTGCAAAGGGTATCGCCTTATATACAGCCAGGTCTGTTCCATCGAGAACACCCTCCACATCCCCCGTTTCCACATGCGTTTTCAATAACGGCTGAGCCTGTGCAGCCACCACAACAAGCAGTCCGCAGACCGCCATGAATAGTTTTTTCTTCATTTAAGTAATCGTATTTGAAATTATCTTCTGTGCATTAGATGCACTTTCTTGCCAAAAAGTTTCAGAAAAAGGAGAGAAAAATCAAATTCAGGAAGGATTGGGGTAAAACCATTCCGCTCGGCTTTGCCGCTTCGCTATGCGAAGAACTTTTCTGGGCCAACCTTCTTCAGGAAAAGACTGTTTGCAACTATTGATGGATTATTTCCGTCTAACAAATAAGGATCATTACTTATTATCAAGATGAAGAAACTATTACTTACTTTATTACTCACCACACTTGCCATGCCAAGTGTATGGGCATTAGACACCGACAGTATCAGTAAAAATAAAGCCGACCTGGATTCTTTGATCCTGATGATTGAAACCAATTATGCAGGCTACCCCATCATCATGGAAAAGGGATACGGCAATGATTATCAGACGATGAAGTCTGATATCAGTAAGCAAGTATCAACAGGGCAGATGGGAATTCATCAGGCAGTTTGCGAGTATTGCTATTGGTTCTTCAGCAGGTTTGATGGTCATGTATATGTTGACAATCCCCTATTCATGAACACCTATTTCCCCAAATGTCACATTCGTTATGCAGAACTATTTGAATACGCCCCCAAACCTGTGTCGTGTAAGGTCAACGATGACACATGGCTTATCCGGGTTCCATCGTGTAATGGTCAGAATCCCACTTTCCAATGGCTCGAAGATGCTACTCAGCAATATCTGCAGTCGGGCTGTAGTAATTTGATTATTGACATAAGAGGAAATACAGGCGGCAGCGATGCTATTTGGGAACCTGTTGGACCGCTGTTGTTCGACCATCAGCCAGAAGTGCCTGAATACACCTTATTCAGAAACACGCCAAAGAATCTTTCATTCTACCAGCGTATCCTCAAGGATCATCCCGATGATGATGTGGCACAATCGTTGGTAGATCATTGTAGTAAGAGTCAAGAAGAAATGGTTAAAATAGATGATGATTCTGAGGATGAGGAATTACCCATATCCCCTTTACCCAAGAAAGCTGCTATTGTGATTGATAAAAGTACTGCCAGCTCAGCCGAATCGTTAGTAAGATTTGCCAAGATGTATTGCGACACCACGCGCACAAAGGTATATGGCAAAGAGAACACATGGGGTGCACAACACTCTGGTAACATCATTGGCACACCACTACCCCATAGTCAGATATGGGTATATTATCCCACATGTATCTCATCACTCTTTCTTCATGATGATTCCCAAGGCAGTTCAGGCTTATCTCCCGATGTGCGCATAGATTTGCCTTATCCCCAACAGCTAACGGATAATTGCGACGAGTGGATTCTCTGGATTGCTGATCAACTATAAAGATCATCGCCAACCAGAACGAACATTCGAACGAACAGTAATTTGTCCACATACATATATCCACCTTTAGAATAATAATAAATAATATTTATATTATTTATTATTATTCTAACACTATATATATGTGTTGCTAATTATGTTCTGTTCGTCCGTTTGTATTGTTCGCTATGATTAACCCTGGTACATTCACCCATTGTAAATGCCGTGCTCTCTAAGAGCGTTTGCCTTGATCACTCATAGCGTTTACGGCGTTCAATGTTTTTTAACACGAATGTGGCGGTTTCTTAACAGAAATTTGCACGCTACGAGGGTCGAAATTTGGAGGCTATTGTTATTTGTTGTAATTTTGCAACGCATTTGAAGATGCAGCGTGAAAGTCAACGAGACAACAAGTGAACAAGCCAAAAAGTAGTGCGCAGACTTGAAGGACCGGGAGCTTGGAGAATCGGAGACGATCTCACAAATCGTTAACCCTATTTATTAACATTAAATCTAATTATTATGGCAAGACTACTTATTGCAAAGTACAAGAACAACAACGAGAAGAACAGCGCCTACGGCAAGCATTGTTCTGCTCTCGCTATTCTGTCGGTTCCGTTTCACCCATTACAAATAATCCTTTGCGCCAATCACCACGAGATTCAAATTTGACTTCCGTCTTCTTCCATTGCAACTCGGAAAATTGGAGTGTCAGTTGGAGATTATAACCATTTACGGAAGGGAACAGGCGTTTATGTTGTAAGATACCGATATGCACAGCATTTCAAGCAGTAACAATTAGCAAAACGCTAAAATTGTCGTGTTGAAAAAACGGCAAAAAAATGACGCTCTATGGGGCGTCAGCTTTTTGTTCTTAAATATTTACAAAATTTCAGCACCAGTTTCAAATCGTAACCACTTTATGTTTTCCAAGGGGAATCGTAGAGAAGAAATGACCACGGATGATGCGGATTTGACGGGTATTTTTAGGTCCCGCAGAAATGGCAGAAATAGCGGAAACGACGAACGAGTGAGAACAAAGTTATACTTGTATAGTCTTTGTCGAGCGAGGAGGAGGAAGACAATAGTCAAATTTGATTCTCAAAGTGATTGGCGCGAGGATATTTTTTATAACGGAAGAAACGGAAATAAAACAGAAAAACGGAAAAGATGTCTGTGATTTGACTATTGTCTTCCTCCATCGCGACTCAGCCATTCAAGCATGCTTGATGGCATTCGCTGCTCTGTCGGTTCTGTGATTTGGCTTCCCCTAAAGCGCCGACCGTTGGTTCTGTGTGAGATAAAAAGTAAGAATAGTATTTCTGGAGTAATTATGGTAATTATGATAATTTCTTTCAGAACGAAAACGGATTACTCGGATGAAAGGGAAACAAACAAGAAAGAGGGAGCCACCCCTGACCCCTCCATGAGGAGGGGAACCGGGGATTCTGCTGCAAAGATAGGTTTTTATTAGAGACCAAAGGTTGGACAGAAGAACGGAAAAGGTCAAAGCACAGATAGCACGGATTTCTATTTCCGTTATTCCGTTTATTTGACTTTCGTCTTCCTCCTTCACGACTCGGCAAAACTCAAGCCAGCTTGGTTCTGCTCTCGCTGCTCTGTCGTTTCCGGTTATTCCGTTATAAAAATCCTTGCGCCAATCACCATTTACGACACTTTCAGGTATGCTGCATCTGATTTGTCGTAATATGATGGCTTTGTCGCAAGAACTGCTCACGAAAAACGGGGGATTTCTTTCATGGCTTCAGGAACTGTCCTATCTTTGCAGTGTCGGAAACAAGAACCCGACACGCATCATAACAATCCATAAAAGTCAAGCAGCAATGAAAACAACAATAATGAACATCAAGGACAGGGCAAGTGAAATGATTCGCGCAACCGTGCATCGGTTTCTGAATGAGTTAATGCCATACGACTACATGAGAAGGTGCTAACACCTTGACTTCAGGTAGCGGATGACTCCCTGGCGAATGCTTTTCAAGCCGAACTGTTCGGGTTGGATCTCGTGGAGCGGGAGCCACTGACAGGAGGCAGCATCATCGGCAGCATGGAGCACGGAGGTGTCTTCCACCTGGCACTCAAAGAAGAAATCGAGCGTGGGGATATCCATCCCACTATATAAATAATGATTAGGATAGGAGAAGAGATAGGTAGTAGCCGTTACGGTGAGCCCTGTCTCTTCTTTGATTTCCCTGATGACACTCTCCTCAACGGTCTCATCGATATCGGTGAAACCGCCGGGGAGGTCGAGCGTTCCCTTGGCTGGCTCGCAATCACGCTCCACCACCAGCAGTTCGCCACGACCGTTACGGATAAAGGCAACGACGGCGGCTGAGGGATTGATGAACAGCTCGTAGCCGCAATGGCGGCACTGCTTACTCTTGGGGGAGCTGACGAGGAAGTCGGCACTGCCGCAGACTGGACAGTAGCGATAATGCTGCAAGGGGTGTTGCTTTGTGTTCATATCTTACCAATTATCTGTGCGGAAGGGGAACAAGGGCAGTCCTGCAGCGTTCTTCAGATTACCAATCTGGAAGTTCTTGAAGCAGTAGCGCACGGCCACGGGGTTCTTTACCTCGGGCGAGCTGATACGGATGGTTTCATCCCAATAGCCGCCACCCGGCTGCCAGAAATGCACGGCCTTGGCAGGATGGAACACACGGTCGGCACCAGCAATCTCGAAGCCCTGGATATCCTCAAAACGACTGATAGCACCCAGATCGTTGTTCAGGTGGATATCCACATGATCGTCGGTGATCTTCATATCCTTGAACGAAGCACTCATGCACCCGAGTGCTTTCATGCCGTAAGTCTTGTTCAGGGCGAGGAACGCCAACCGCTGACCAACCCCTTTCTTCTGTGCAGGATGGATCTGCGTGAACTCATACGGATAGACAAGGTCGTTCGTGCAAACCAGTCCGCTGTTGGGAATCATCTGCGAGGCCTTGTACTGCTGCTCGCGCAACCGTGCGCCGTTATCAGCATTCACATCATCATAGTGATAAGGCGCGATTTCAACGAAGTAGAACGGTATCTCACCCAGGTCGAACTGCTTACGCCACTGCTCCACGAGGATCTTCATGCGCTGGGAGTACTGGTCGCCCGGATCGCCCACATTCGAGCAGCCCTGGTAGTAGAGGATTCCCTTCACAGTGTAGTTCAGAATGGGGTTGAACGTACCGTTGCCCCAGAGCAGCGAACGATGGTAATCCCATTCGGGCCAACGCTTCACGATCTCCAAGGAGTCGGTGGGGTCATTGGTGTATTTCTCGATGTTCTCCTTGGTAAACCAGCTCTCCACGCGCGTTCCTCCTTTATTCGCCATGATGAGTCCTACGGGGATATTAAGGGCCTTGTTCACGGTCTGGGCAAAGAAATAGCCCGTAGCAGAGGCCTCGCCCACTGTTTGCGGACTCACCACTTCCCAATGGCACTGGGCATCGTTGAGGGGCTTGGTGCTCATCACACTGGGAATCTTCACGAAGTGCACGCCTTGATAGTCGTTTGCCTGGATGATCTCTTGGTTATATCCTTCCACCGGACAGTTGCCGAAGCCCTTGACGGGCATCTCCATATTACTCTGTCCGGCACATACCCACACCTCGCCTGCTAGGACATTGTTCAGGGTGAGGGGTTCGCCATCGTTGAAGGTAATAGACAGGGGCTGATAGCTGGCAGCAGGGGTTTTCACCTTGACCAGCCAACGACCGTCGTTGGCGGCTTTCACGGTATAGACCGCGGTGTTCCACGAGGTAGTAACCGTAACGGTCTTACCCGGTTCTGCCCATCCCCACAAACGTGCTTCGGTGTTCTGCTGGAGAATCATGTTGTCGCCAAGAATCTGCGGCAATCGTACCTTTGCCTGCAAGCCACAAACGACTGCAGCCAAGGCTGAAATCATTAAAATCTTCTTCATCATGTTATGTTTCGTTTCTAAATTGACTGCAATATTACGAAAAATTATTATCTTTGCAAAGAAAAATAGGAAAATTGAAGAATTGAAGAATTGAAAATAGTGAAATTGTCAAATTGTGAAATCGTAAAATTGTCAAATTGTCAAATATGAATGTGAATGTGAATAAATGGATACTGACAGGCTTGGCCATGTTTGCCGCGCTGATGACCTTTGCACAGAAGCCGGCCGACTTTGCCTTGTGGCCCGAGGGTGCGCCACACCAGAGTAACGACGCTGACGACCAGGCTATGATACGGGTGTATCTGCCCGACAAGAAAGTGGCAACAGGACGGGCTGTGGTGATTTGTCCGGGTGGTGGCTATGAGGGTCTCGCCATGGATCATGAGGGGAACGACTGGGCTTCGTTCTTCAACCAGGAAGGAATAGCAGTCTTTGTGTTGAAATACCGTATGCCGCACGGTAACCGGTTCGTCCCCATCGAGGACGCTGAGGAGGCGATGCGCTGGGTGCGCCGCAATGCTGAGAGCTTCAACGTGAAACCTGATCAGGTGGGCATCATGGGTTCTTCGGCTGGAGGACACCTGGCTTCCACCATCGCTACCCATGCACCGAAAGAGGCCATGCCCGACTTCCAGATTCTGTTCTACCCGGTGATTACCATGATGCCGGATATCACCCACAAGGGTTCGCACGACAATTTCTTAGGGGGCGGCGCAAGGAAGAAGGAAGAGCGCGACTATAGTAATGACACGCAGGTGACGCGCGTAACACCAAGGGCATGGATAGCACTGAGCGATGACGACCATGTGGTGCTGCCTGCCAACGGACTGAACTACTACACGGAGCTGTACCGTCACGATGTGCCTGCCTCGCTGCATATCTACCCGTCGGGCGGACATGGCTGGGGGTTCCGCAGTGATTTCCAGTTCCACCTGGAGATGCTGCTCGAGCTGAAAGCCTGGCTGAAGAGTTTCTAACGCATGGGAACACCGTTCCTGATGTGAATGGGAAGGGTTTCGTAGGACACGCTGTCGGCAGTAACGGTTACTTTCACCATGCAGGCCTCGCTATTGATGGGTTTCCGCTGGTCGAAGATGAAGTTACCGATACTGTAGTAGATGGGCTTCCCATGGTATTCCTCTATACTTTGTAAGGTATGTGTGTGGTGGCAGATCAAGGCATCTGCCCCCGCATCAATGTATTCGTGCGCCTGCTGCCGCTGCATGGGTATGGGATGGAGTGTGTGCTCGCCTCCCCAATGCAGGGAGAGGATGATGAGACAATGGGGATCGTCGGCGCGGAGCCTACGGATGCGCTGCAGGAGGGAGTCGTTGCTCTCCTGACTCACGCAGGGCTTATCGGGCAGATAGGCATAGTTCTCCAAGGCCATGCGGAGCGAGGTGAGCAGGTAAACGCGGCGCGGAGCATCGGCAAGGACAACGGGCTCGGCAGCCTCCTGCATGTTCTTTCCTGCCCCCACGGGAATCATCCCTGCCTCCTCGATGTTTTTCTTCGTATCTAACAACCCCTCCCTACCCTGGTCGATGCTGTGGTTATTGGCAAGGTTGAGATGGGTGATGCCGTGGGCTTTCAAGGCAGACAGCCATTCGGGCTCGCCACGGAAGATATACTGCTTGTACATGGGCTGCACGATCTTCGTGACAGGACATTCCAGGTTGGCCACGACGAGGTTGCTCGACTGGAACACGGAATCGACATAGGGGGAGAAGAGGCGATCTACTCCCCGGTGGTCAATCACCTCACGGATACCACGGTCGAGCAGCAGATCGCCAGTAAAGGTGATGGTCAGTGAATCACCGACCATCATCATGGCTATGAGCAACGAGGTCAGCATCCGGTACTGTAGAAGATATACTCGTTGTCGATCTTCTTACCGTTGATGGGCACAATGATATCCAACATCCATTCGGGGATACCCTTGTCGGGATGCGTCTTGAGATTCTCCTGCCACTCCTCATCGGTCATACGCGGAGCATTCAGGTCTTCCTGGAACTCACGATAGGAGAACACAGCACCGCGGGTGAGGTAGAGGTAACCCTCAATCTCTACCACGACATAGATCTCGTGGACGGGTCCTACGGCCTCGTAGAGCACCGACTTATCCGGGTTGTTCCCTGCATTGGCGGTATAGACATCGGCCACCACAGAGATGGACTTATCGGCTCCCTGCACATCACCCCAGCCCATGAGCTCCTGATCGGGCTCCTGGATGAGGAAGAGCGTAGAGTACTCGAAGGCGGAACCGATGTTCTCAATCTGAGCATATTCCTCGTCGCTGAGACGTTTTCCCTCGAGCTCCTTCTTACTGCAGTTCAGCAGGAACTCGGCCTTGTCGCGCAAATCATTGGTGGCAACCTTCGCCTTCTCGGTCTCGAGGTTGAAACGCTTCAACACATTCACCGTAGCATCAATCAGCGAAATGGCCTTGGACCAGTAAGTAACGTTCGGCTCTACATAACCTCTTACCACTGGGGCAGGAGGACCGCCTCCGCCGCACTCGGCGCCCATGGGCTGTTTACCATAGAGAATGGCGTCGTGCTTCAGTTCAGCCCAAGAGGCCAAGGCACTGTTCAGGTTCTTCTTCTCCCACTGCGGGGTAGTCATGAACTGCGGATATTTCGCATCCTTCGCATTCACCGCCTTGGTAGAGGCAATCCACTGGTTGGCCACCGTGGCGTCCCAGTCGATCTCACCCATGCGTACTTTCATCTTCTGGAGATTCTGCGTATATTTGTCCCACCTGCCTTGTTCGTTGAGATCTTGCAGCAGTACCCGCTCAGCCGCAGGAATACCAATGGCCGCCAGCACATCCAGTCCTTTGGGCGCACCGCGCTGCGTTGCTTCACTCTCATAGTCAACCATCTCGAGCAGTACCTCACTGTCGGGCATATAGCGCTGGGGCATCATACAGATCTTATATTCGCTCGAAGCCACGAACTTCGGTTTGATGCGCACCTGCTTTTGCGCTAAAGTCTCGATGGATTCGCGTATTTTGGCCATTTTCTTCTTGTCCTTGAAGAGCTGGTTCAGTTTCATTCCACTCTTCTGGATCTCCTCATACACCTGCATGATGCTCACATCGTCGGGCGTTCCCATGAGATAGGTAATGGGCTCGGTGATGAAACGGTAGGATTCCGTCAGTTTCTCATTACTGCCAATGACCTGCGCCATGAGAAGGGCAGCCTGCAGCTTGTCTTCCATATCGGTGCCGAAGGGCGCATTCTGCAGCCACATCATGGCACGGAAGTAACGTTTGAGCGTTTCGTTACGGGTGTAATGACCGCGGGGACGGTAGGTGTTGTAGATGAACATCGGCATCTTCCTTTCCGGCACGTAGCCGAGGAAGGTGGAATAGGTGGTCTCGGCATCATTCACATGGTTTATCTCCTCCTTCACCAATGCAGTGTAGTTGGGGGCCACAGGTAGGTTGTTCTCGCCTGTGAGCAGGGCATGGGCAATGGCGAAAAAGGCAGCGTTGTATTGTGCTGCAGCCTTGACGTTCGGATCGGTGGCAAACGAAGCCTGTGTGCTCATGGCATCATAGAGCTGCTTGACAAAGCTGGTGAGCAACGGCACGAACTTCTCCTGCTCCACCTCTTTCAGCAGACAGTCGAAATACATATGGAACACCTGCAGGAAGAGGTCGGTAGTGACGAAGTTGGGGAACTGATGGTAGTCGTTGCGTTCATATACATGGAACAGCTGCTGCTCATCACCGGGTACGATGGCAAAGGCGTTCTTGGCCAGGGCCTGACGGAGTTTCGGGTCGAACGAAGCTAACTGGAAGGGGTTGATGAGGTTGTCCATATTCACCATCATCCCGTTGGGGGCCACGAAGTTCTGCTGTTTCAGCGCCTCCTCACGGTCCTTGAGCTTCTGCATGAAGGCTTTCTCGGCATCGGTATAGGTAAGGGGCTTGGCCTTGCCGTCTTCCTCTTCCCAGAAACGGTCGTTCATCTTCTCACCATACCACGAGGTGGCCTCGAAGATGGAACGGAGGTCGCCACTCATGAAACAGTAGCCCTGACGGGCGGCAAAAGCGTTGCGCAAGACACGTGCCTCGCTGATGGAAAGCTTCGACACATCCATATTAAGGGGAATCTGCTTGTTCAGTTTCTCTACGTCGATCTTCGCGTTACCAGGAAGTATGACACTTCGCTGCTGTGCGCTTGCGCTCAACACCATGGCAAGCATCACCGTAATAAACACTGTTCTTTTCATAGACTATCGTTCTTGTTGTAGTTAGAGTTTTCAAAAATGTCCAAGGCCGTTTGCTTCGTTGCGTTCTTGACAAGGAAACGCTCGAACCCCATACCGAAATGGGCCCAGCGGTATTCGGCCACAACATACTGCCCGTCGGTGGTTCGCTCCAGACTCCTGATCTTCCCGTCGACAAAGCGGAAATCATCCAATATCCCGCCGAGCTTGGAGCCCATCCACAAAGGACGGATCAGACCGTGGTAGTTCTTGAAGATAAAGATGCGGTGACCTTCTTCCGGGAAGTAACGGGTGGTCTTGACCACTCCCACCAGGGCATCTTCGCTGCCGTCACCATCTACATCACCTGTGCAGAACCGATATACCGGATAGGGTATCTGCCACTTATCAGCGGTGGAATCGGTGGTTAGGGTGAGGGTGAAAAGCGTATCGTTCTGCTGCTGGATAGAGTAAGCACTCGTTTGGTTGTTCATCACCGTTGGTGAAGAAACAGCATCCTGCCCCCAAGCATGAGTCGTTGGCATCAGCCACAAGAGAAATAGACACTCTATTATCCCCACGCCACCGAAGAGATCTTATAACAAGCTCTGGATCTCCTTGTCCAGATCCTTGATCTGAATATCGCGCTTATAGAGCGAATTGGTCTTGTCGATCAGGAAGAAAGTGGGCAGGTCCTGGATGTTGTAGTGCACCAGTTCCTCGGCCTCCAAGCCATCAGCCAGACGCACGCTGATCCAAGGAAGAGCGGCTGTCTGCTGTTTCCAGAAATGCTCATCGGAATCCAACGACACCTGATAGATCTCCAAGCCTTGTGCATGGTATTTGTTATAGACGTCGCGCAGCTTCATGATACGTGCTGCCGATTCCTTCGTGGCAAACACATGGAAGTCGAGTATCACCACCTTACCTTTGAGGTCGCTCAATCGACGGATGGCTCCCTTATTGTCTGGCTGCTCAATATCGATGATGGAGGTGGTGGCAATCTGACTCAGTTCGATGGACTGCTGACGCCTTCCTTCCAGGATGCGCACATTCTTCATGCCCTCAATGGCAATGTTATGCAGGTTCTGTCCGCGGAGGGCGTGGGGGTAATAGGTGTCCCAGCTGGTGGCCACAGCGGCAAAGGCCTTGATATCTTCCTTGCTCTCGCGCGGATTGAAAATCAGCATGTTACCCAGTGTCTGGAACAGGGCGAAATACGAGGAGGCCATCATCGGCTCCTTGTAGATGTAGTTACGCTTCACGTCGTCCTTGAAGATCTCCACCAGTCGCATAATACTGTCGTTGGCGGCCTCAAGACTCATGGTATTGTCGCGCTGCAAGGCAATGGCACGGTTCTGCAGGTCGATCTGCTTCTGTGCGAGCTCCTTGATTCTGTAGCAGTTCTCCGACCCCTTCACCTCGTAGTTGAAGCCCATGGAAGGATAGGCGGCCTTGATTTCAACGGTTTCGGTGGAATCGATGCTGAGGTTGATGATCTGATTGGCAATACGCAGACGATAGAACTCTGGAGCCTCAACAGCATCGCCGGAGAAGCTGAAACTGCCCGTTTCATCGAGTTTGACAGAGTCCATAACCACGGCTCCGTCAAGACTCATATTCTCGAAATACAGTGTAGAGTCTTTGGCCTCGGAAATGGCTCCGTTGATGTGGAACTGTTCTTTGGAACAGGCTCCGAGGGTAAGTGCGACCGCTGCAAAGGTCAGCGTCTTCAATATAGTCCTTTTCATATCTTTTTCCTTCCTATTTTTGTTCTTAGTTCTGATAATATGCGGACAAAGGTACATCTTTTTTTTGACATACCGCACTAAATGAGCGAAAAAACAAACTATTTCTTTGTCTTCTGACTCTCATCCATGAACAGGAAAGACGACTGATAGCCTCCGCAGTCGATGATGACTTTCTCGAAGACAATGGCCGGATCCTTGGGATGAATCGTTACGGTGTGCCAGCCGTCGCTGGGGTTACCCAACGGCAGTTGTACCGTACTGGATACTACTCGAAGGGCCACGGTGGGGTAATAGACGCTGTAGATATTCTCGGGCTTCTCGTTCAGCTTCTCGTTGAAATTGACGGTCTGAGGCGCTTGTCCGTCGATGGATACGGTATATTCCATTCCGCCCTTGTCCATATAGTCGAGGGTTGACTTCACCACCACGATGACCTTCACTTCCTGCAGTTGTTTCTTCGACTCAGATAAGGTGAAACGGTACGACAGAGAGGCGTCGTCGGTACTTGCTGTATAAGGCATCAATGACAAGCCGCTCAGCGTTCTGCCCATGAAGGGAATAACGGTCCACTGTGCCTGTTTAGCATCTTTCTTCTCCCAGAAATGCTCTGCTTCCATAGCCACATAACCATCCTTCTCCGTGAAGCTAAAACCACCGGTTTCATCGGACTCCTTGAAACGGGAGATGCGTGGAAGACGGTCTTTGGGGAAGTTATCATTCCAGCTCATGTAGCCAATGTGCTTCTGGGTCATCATACCGTTCCATTTGCCGTTGGCAATCTCGTGGTTATACTGGGCACACAGCACCGAGTCACGATGGAAAGCTGCTTCCACCTTGTCGGCCCACAGGTTGGCGTCAGGATTACCCTCCTTATAGAGCTTCTGGTTCATGGCCTGGGCATAATACATCTGATAGATATTACTCATGGCCTGCACGGGGAAGAGGATGATCTGACGGTAGCTGTCGCGCTGGTCTTCACGCAAGGTGAGGAACTGCTGCAGAGCAGCATTCTCCAACTCAAGGTATTCGTTCACTGCACGCTGCCAGTCGCCTGTCTCCACATTATAGGTATTGGCAGTAAGCATCTCTGCCGTTACCCTACCGTTGTATTTGCAGCAGAGGTTCAGGATACGGGCGGCCTCATCAGCCTGCTCATCACCCCACAGCTGACGACAGAAATCGGTGGTATGACTGTCGGATACATTGACGCTGACGGCATCAGGGTTCCACGCCATGTCCATGAACAAGGTGATGGGATATTCCATGGGCTTGATATCACCTACATTCAGCACCCACAGACGGTCGATACCATACTGATAGGCCAGCTGCAGCTGCTCCCACATATTCTGCGAAGGAGTGACATTGAGCCATTTGGAGTTTCGGGGTGCTCCCACATAATCCACATGGTAGTAAAGACCCCAGCCGCCGGGATGATTGCGTTCCTGTGCCTTCGGTACGCGGCGCACATTGCCCCAGTTATCATCGCACAAAAGAATGAGCACATCATCAGGCACCGTCATACCCTTGTCGTAATACTCCAGTACCTCCTTATACAAAGCCCATACCTGCGGCGTTTCCTTGGCCGGACGCTTGGTTACTTCCTGGATAATGCGCCGTTGGTTCTTCACGATATCCTCCAAGAGCTTGGTGTCGGCCTCAGCACTCATGGCCTCGTCACCATCACCGCGCATACCAATGGTAATCAGGTCTTCTGTTCCCTTTGCCCGTTCAATACCCTCACGGAAGAACTTATCGAGTGTCTCCTTGTTTTTCTGGTAATCCCACGCACCGTTCTCTTCGCGATGGCGAGCCCATTCCTGATGGTTTCGAGCCATGGGCTCATGGTGGGATGTACCTATAACAACGCCCATTTCATCGGCCAGTTTACCGTTCTGGGGGTCATCAGCATAGAAAGCCCAGCCCCACATGGCCGGCCACAGGAAATTACCCTTCAGACGGAGAATCAGCTCAAACACTTTCTCGTAGAAATCATGACCGCCGTAATCGGTGCCGAAGGTGTTCTTCACCCAAGACGTCAGACAAGGAGCCTCGTCGTTGATGAAGATTCCACGGTATCTAACCACGGGCTCTCCATCGGTGAAAACGCCGTTTTTGACAAAAATCTTATCATGATGAACAACGGGGACATCAGCCCAATAATACCAGGGGGACACGCCCAGCTGCTGAGACAGCTCATAGATGCCGAAGATGGTGCCTCGGCGGTCGCTGCCTGCAATGACGAGTTGCTGACCGATGGTTGTGATGATGTATTTCTCGAGCTTACCCTTCAGCGCCTTTCCATCGATTTTCTTGGCTTTCACCAGTTGGTCGATGGCTGCCGAATGACCGATGGTTCCGACGATAATGTTAGCATCAGCAGCCGAAGAGAAGGTGATCTGTCCGCCGCACACCTTCTGCAAGTCGGTTTGCAGGTTCCGTGCAGCAATGCTCACGCCTTTCAAGTCGTTACTGTCATAATGGATCTTAACGGAATTGTTGTTATTCAGCAGAATGTCGCCATTGCTGAAACTCACAAATGGTTCTGCAGCCATGATGTGACTCGTTGCAAACAATGCAACAACCAAGCAGAAGGCACGTAGGATTGGATAATAAGTTCTCATATTGTACTGTTATGGATTTGTATGGATGCAAAGATAAGTTTTTTCTTCTTATTTGTCAAATCTCAACGAAAAGAAAGATGCTAATGATACATTTTCAAAAACATTTGCAACGGTTTCAACAGAATATTGTTCCTTTTCACCGATAAAAAAGGACTTCTTTCTTCGTCTCCGTACAATCTTTTCCTCGTTTTTCTTTGTCGGTATCTAATAATTGTTTACCTTTGCCCGCGTTTTCAGGAAGGGGTAAGAATCCCTTTTATTCAACAAATCAAAATTGACAAAACGATGATGAAAAGAATTCTTTTAGGGATTTCCCTTTTGTTACTGACGTCAACTGTTCATGCACAAATCAATGTAGATGCTTCGGAATTGGATTCCTTGGTTCATGTTATTGGATGGTTCAGCAAGACTGATACCCTAGAGTACCGATTATCAGAAGTGGTTGGAGAAATAGTAAATGGAGACACTACCATCATAGATGGTTCGGGGGGTGATTTCCGCATCTGCGTGACAGACTCGACGAAAAAGGGTTATAAGATGGAATTGGTTTTCACTGATGTGTGGAAACGCGATTCACTGTCCATTCAGGGTCAATTGCTCTTAATGGCTTCGCGTATGGCATTGGGAAGTAAAGTGCTCTTTTCTACCGATGAATGGGGATGTTTCCAAGGTGTAGATAACTGGAAAGAAAGATATAAGATGGGATTCGATATCATGAAGAAACTCATTGACTCGAGCTATTTCAATCATCCCGAACTCTATGCACGACAGCCTAAGGAAGAACTAATAAAAAAACTGAAAGAACAATACAATGAATTAGTAGGCACTAAGGAAAAGATGACTGAATTGTTTGGACCGTTGAACTTACTATTCTCTTTCCACGGGCATGACTTTCCCATAGGTGAGTCCACTGTCGAAAAAGATGGGCGGTCATGTTATTACCAAGTTCATGCCGGTGCATTGGAGGATGATGAGGATTCCAATGAAGATGAGTATCAGATCTACATCGAACTCGAAGAGAAGAAAGACGATGGAAGTCTGACAAGTTATCACTACGAATATGCCTATTTCGAAGACGGCTGGCCTCGCAGTGTGTTGGCCACTGTCGTGGAAGAACAGGCAGGAAAGAAGGTAATCACTCAGCAGCACATTGATTGGGTTACCAAGACGTGGTAACCCCTTCTTTTCCCTTGCGTGTACCTTTTAAATGGTAAAAAAAGATAATATTCCCGCATTTATTCGTTTGTTCGCTTACTTTTCCTTATCTTTGCACGGATTTTTGCGCAACGAAGTGTCAATGCGCATTTGATGTAAGTTAAAACAATAAGTATTTTTAGATGAACGTAATTACGAAAACCCTTCAATTGGCTGATGGAAGAACCATCACCATTGAAACCGGGAAAGTGGCAAAACAGACCGATGGAAGCGTTGTTCTGCGTATGAACAATACCGTTTTGCTCGCCACCGTCTGTGCTGCAAAGGATGCAGTTCCCGGAACAGATTTTATGCCTTTGCAGGTTGACTACAGAGAACAGTACTCCGCTGCCGGACGATTCCCCGGCGGATTCACGAAGCGCGAAGGCAAGGCCAGCGACAATGAGATTCTTACCTCACGTCTGGTTGACCGTGTGCTTCGTCCCCTTTTCCCCTCAAACTATCACGCTGAGGTGTTTGTAAACGTTATGCTGCTCTCAGCCGACGGAGTAGATCAACCCGATGCTTTGGCCGGATTCGCTGCTTCAGCCGCTTTGGCTTGCTCAGATATTCCTTTCGAATGCCCCATTTCTGAGGTTCGTGTGGCTCGCATCAATGGCGAGTACGTCATTAACCCCACCTTCGAGCAGATGAAGGAAGCCGACATGGACATCATGGTTGGTGCTTCTGCCGAGAACATCATGATGGTGGAAGGTGAGATGAAAGAGGTGAGCGAGCAGGATATGATCGGTGCCCTGAAGGCTGCCATGGCTGCCATCAAGCCGATGTGCGAGCTGCAGACCGAACTGAGCAAGGAGCTCGGCAAGGATGTGAAGCGTGAGTATGACCATGAGATCAACGACGAGGCGCTGCGTGAGCGGATGAACAAGGAGCTCTACCAGTCGGCCTACGATATCACCAAGCAGGCTTTGGAGAAGCAGGCTCGTGCCGAGGCCTTCGAGAAGCTGCTGGCCGACTTCAAGGAGAAGTTCCTGGAAGAGCTTCCTGAGGATTCAGAGATCTCGAAGGAAGACTACGAGGCTATGATGGAGCGTTATTACCACGATGTGGAGCGCGATGCTATGCGTCGTTGCATCCTTGACGAGGGTATCCGCCTCGATGGTCGTAAGTGCGATGAGATCCGTCCTATCTGGTGCGAGGTGTCTCCACTGCCCATGCCTCACGGAAGTGCTATCTTCACCCGTGGTGAGACACAGAGTCTTTCTACCTGTACACTGGGTACAAAGCTCGATGAGAAACTGGTTGACGATGTTCTGGAGCGCGGTTACATGCGTTTCCTGCTTCATTATAACTTCCCCCCGTTCTGTACTGGTGAGGCCAAGGCACAGCGCGGCGTAGGTCGCCGTGAGATTGGTCATGGTCATCTGGCATGGCGCGGTCTGAAGGGTCAGATTCCTGAGGAGTTCCCCTACACCGTACGTCTGGTGTCTCAGATCCTGGAGTCTAACGGTTCTTCTTCCATGGCTACTGTATGTGCAGGAACCTTGGCATTGATGGATGCAGGTGTTCCCATGAAGAAGCCCGTCAGCGGTATTGCCATGGGTCTGATCAAGAATCCTGGAGAAGACAAGTATGCCGTGCTGAGCGATATTCTGGGTGATGAGGACCACCTGGGTGACATGGACTTCAAGACCACCGGTACAAAGGACGGTCTGACCGCTACTCAGATGGATATCAAGTGCGACGGTCTGTCGTTCGACATTCTGGAGAAGGCCCTCATGCAGGCTAAGGCCGGTCGTGAGTATATCCTCGGTAAGATTACTGAGACCATCGCTGAGCCGCGTGCTGAGCTGAAGCCGCATGTACCTCGTATCGAGGCCTTCGAGATTCCGAAGGAGTTCATCGGTGCTGTGATTGGTCCTGGCGGAAAGATTATCCAGCAGATGCAGGAAGAGACAGGTGCTACCATCGTTATCGATGAGGCAGACGGTGTTGGTAAGGTACAGGTAAGTGCTCCGAACAAGGATGCTATCGATGCTGCCATCCGTAAGATCCGTGCCATCGTGGCTGTTCCTGAGGTGGGTGAGATCTATGAGGGAACGGTTCGTTCCATCATGCCTTATGGCTGCTTCGTAGAGATCCTGCCTGGTAAGGACGGTCTGCTGCACATCAGCGAGATCGACTGGAAACGTCTGGAGACTGTTGAGGAGGCTGGTCTGAAGGAAGGTGACAAGATCACCGTGAAACTCCTTGAGATTGATCCGAAGACTGGTAAGTATAAGCTCAGTCACCGTGTGCTGATCCCGAAACCAGAGGGATATGTAGAGCGTGAGCGCCGTCCTCGTCCTGAGCGTCCCGACCGTCGTGGTGGTCGCAACAGAGATGAGCGCCGCGGTGGTGGCCGTCACGAGAAAGGTGAGCGCAGCCACGAGCCGAAGCAGGAGTCTTTCAACGAGTATCATGATCCCGCTGATCATGAGCCGAAGGATTTCAACGACTCTCTTGACCACATGGATTTCTAATTCTTTGTGGGAAGAAATAACAGAAAGGTGTGTCAATCGACACACCTTTTTTTGTATCTCACAACAAGTCAATGACTGCCAAAGTATTAAAATAACTAAAAAATCATATATATAATAAGGTATATGCAAAGTTTTTATCTACTTTTGCATCCCAAAATCAAATTAATATCATTATGCAGAAGAATCTGGTCATTGTAGAGAGCCCGGCAAAGGCTAAGACAATTGAGAAATTCTTAGGAGAGGATTTCAAGGTGATGTCGAGCTATGGGCATATCCGCGACTTGAAGAAAAAAGAAATCAGTATAGAGATGGAATCTCTGGAACCTGACTACGAGATTCCTGATGAAAAGAAGAAACTGGTCAGTGAACTGAAGTCGAACGCGAAGAAGGCAGAGAACATCTGGCTGGCTTCCGATGAAGACCGCGAAGGAGAAGCCATCTCATGGCACCTTTGCGAAGTGCTCGGACTGGATGAAGAGAAAACCAACCGTATCGTTTTCCACGAGATTACCAAGCCTGCCATTCTGGCTGCTATCGAGAACCCTCGTCATCTGAACATGAACCTGGTGAACGCCCAGCAGGCCCGTCGTGTACTCGACCGCCTTGTTGGCTTCAAGCTCTCTCCCGTGCTTTGGCGAAAGGTGAAACCCGCCTTGTCGGCCGGTCGTGTACAGAGTGTTGCCGTTCGACTCATCGTTGAGCGTGAACGCGAGATCCAGAACTTCAAGAGTGAGCCCTACTACCGCGTCAGCGCCATCTTCGGATTGACGAATGCCGATGGTTCGCAGAGTGAGGTGAAGGCTGAGCTCGACACACGCTTCAAGACACACGACGAAGTGCTGGCATTCCTGGAGATCTGCAAGGAGAGCGAGTTTGTGGTAAAGGATATTCAGAAGAAACCTCAGAAGCGCAACCCCGCACCTCCCTTCACCACCAGTACCCTTCAGCAGGAAGCTGCCCGCAAACTGGGCTTCACGGTAAGTCAGACCATGATGGTGGCTCAGCACCTCTACGAGAACGGACACATCACCTATATGCGTACCGACTCAGTGAACCTTTCTTCTCTCTGTCTGGGTACAAGCAAGGAAGAAATTACGAACCTGTGGGGTAAGGAATACAGTCATACCCGACAGTTCCATACGCACTCGAAAGGTGCTCAGGAGGCACATGAGGCCATTCGTCCTACTTATATGAACAAGTCGTCTATTGAAGGTACTGCCCAGGAACGTCGTCTGTATGACCTGATCTGGAAGCGCACCATTGCCTCACAGATGGCAGATGCACAGATAGAGAAGACCACTGCTGAGATCAGTATCAACAACGGCAACAATACGCAACCGTATGCCTTCATCGCACAGGGTGAAGTGGTGAAATTCGACGGTTTCCTGAAGGTTTACCGCGAATCCAACGACGAGGATGAGAACCAGGATGATTTCTCACATGTGCTGCCTCCGATGAAGACCGGTAATGTTCTTCAGCGCAGGGAGATCAGTGCTACGGAACGTTTCACCCAAGGTCCACTCAGATATACGGAAGCCTCTCTTGTGCATAAGCTGGAGGAACTGGGTATCGGTCGTCCTTCCACTTACGCCCCCACCATCTCTACCATTCAGCAGCGTGAGTACGTGCAGAAAGGTGACAAGAAAGGCGAGGAGCGCAAGTACACCATTGATATCCTTCAGGGCATCAAGATTACGACCAAGAGTCGTAAGGAAATGGCCGGTAGCGACAAGGGAAAACTGCTCCCCACAGATATCGGTATGGTGGTGAACGATTTCCTGATGAAATATTTCCCGCAGATTCTGGACTACAATTTCACTGCCAAGGTGGAGAAGGAGTTCGATGATATTGCCGAGGGCAGGAAGCAGTGGACTAATATGATCAAGAAGTTCTACAAGGACTTTGAGCCGACTGTTGAGAAGACCATGAATGCCCGCGAGGAGCATAAGGCTGGTGAACGCGAACTGGGCACAGATCCCAATACCGGCAAGCCCGTGTTTGTCAAGATAGGTCGCTTCGGACCGGTCATCCAGATTGGTACCGCTGAAGATAAGGAGAAGCCACGCTTCGCCCAGCTGCCTGCCGGGAAGAGCATGGAAACCATTACGCTCGACGAGGCGCTGGATCTGTTCAGTCTTCCCCGTACAGTAGGTTCCTACGAGAACAGTGATGTGGTAATCGGTACCGGTCGTTTCGGTCCTTATGTGCTGCATGACAAGAAGTATGTTTCTCTTCCGAAGGAAGCCGACCCCATGACCATCAGCATTGAAGAGTGTATCCAGCTGATTGAAGATAAGCGCAAGCAGGAGACACAGCGCCACCTGAAGTCCTTCGAAGAAGATCCTAAGCTGGAGGTGCTCAACGGAAGATATGGTCCTTATCTTGCTTACGACGGTAAGAACTACCGACTGCCGAAGGCCATGCACGCCAAAGCTGCGGAACTGACACTCGAAGAGTGCATGCACGTGATTGAGGCGCAGAACGCGAAAAAGAAATGAGGCGGATCATTATCATAGGCTACATGGGTGCCGGCAAGACGACAGTCGGCAAGGCCCTTTCAAAGGAGCTGAACATCCCTTTCTACGACCTTGACTGGTATATCGAGAGTCGGATGCGCAAAACCGTTCCGCAGATCTTTGCCGAACGTGGCGAAGAAGGGTTCCGCAAGATCGAGCATAACTTGCTGCACGAAGTGGCGGAGTTCGAAGATGTCATCATCAGCTGCGGCGGCGGCACCCCTTGTTTCTATGATAACATGGACTACTTGAACGCTCAGGGTGATACCGTTTACCTGAAGGCCTCACCCGAGGTTCTGTACGGTCATCTGAAAATCGGCAAGACCGAACGACCGCTGCTGAAGAACAAAACGCCCGAAGAGATGCAGGAGTATATCCGTGAGCAGCTCGACAAGCGTGAACAGTATTACCTGCAGGCCAAGCATGTGCTTGATGTGAACCTGATGGACAACTACGAGAAGATCAAAATCAGCGTAGCCAAGCTGCGCGAACTATTAAACCTATAAATGAAAGCCTGATATGAAGAGATGGACGATTGAGGATTCCAAGGAACTGTACAACATCAATGGATGGGGTACTTCCTATTTCGGAGTCAACGACGAAGGGAACGTGTTTGTGACTCCCTGTAAGAATGAGGTGCAGATCGACCTCAGGGAAGTGATGGACGAATTATCGCTGCGTGACGTGCAGTCACCTGTCTTACTGCGATTCCCTGATATCCTCGACAACCGTATCGAGAAGACGTGGAGCTGTTTCAAAAAGGCCTCGAAGGAGTACGACTACAAAGGCGAGAACTATGTGGTCTATCCCATCAAGGTGAATCAGATGCAGCCAGTGGTAGAGGAGATCATCTCTCATGGACGGAAGTTCAACCTCGGACTGGAAGCTGGCTCCAAGCCTGAGCTGCATGCGGTGATTGCCATGCAGTGCCAGAGCGACTCCATCATCATCTGCAACGGTTACAAGGATCAGAGCTATATCGAGCTGGCCCTGTTGGCACAGAAGATGGGAAAGCAGATCTTCATCGTTGTGGAAAAGATGAACGAACTGGAACTCATCGCCAAGGTGGCCAAGAAACTCGATGTGCGCCCCAATATCGGTATCCGCATCAAGCTGGCCAGCAGCGGTAGCGGAAAATGGGAGGAAAGTGGTGGCGACGCTTCGAAGTTCGGTCTGACCAGTGCCCAGCTGCTGGAAGCACTGGAGCTGCTCGACAAGAAGAATATGCGCGACTGCCTGCGACTCATTCATTTCCATATCGGTTCGCAGATTACTAAGATCCGCCGTATCCAGACTGCTCTTCGTGAGGCTTCGCAGTTCTATATCCAGCTGCATAAGATGGGATATAATGTGGATTTCGTGGACTGTGGTGGCGGCCTCGGTGTTGACTACGACGGAACACGCTCTCCTTCGAGTGAGAGCTCTGTCAACTATTCTATCCAAGAATACGTCAACGACTGTATCTATACCTTCGTGGAGGCTGCCAACAAGAACGACCTCCCCCACCCCAATATCATCACTGAAAGCGGACGTTCACTTGCTGCCCACCACTCGGTGCTGGTCATCGATGTGCTGGAAACCGCTTCTCTTCCAGAGATGCCTGAGGAATTCGAGCCGGATGAGAACTCTCATCAGCTGGTGAAGGATCTCTATGAGATCTGGGATAACCTCTCACCTCGTAATGTGCTGGAAGACTGGCATGATGCGGAGCAGATCAGGGAAGAGGTGCTCGACTTGTTCGCTCATGGTATTGTGGACCTGAAGACCCGTGCCGAGATTGAGGCCATGTACTGGAGCGTTTGTCATGAGATCAATGCACTGGCCAAGAACCTGAAACATATCCCAGAGGAGTTGATGAATATAGATAAGCTGCTGGCAGATAAGTATTTCTGTAACTTCTCGCTGTTCCAGAGTCTGAGCGACTCGTGGGCCATCGACCAGCTCTTCCCCATTCTTCCTCTTCAGCGACTCAATGAGCGTCCTACACGCAACGCCACCTTGCAGGATATCACCTGCGACTCCGACGGCAAGATTGCGAACTTCGTGACCAACCGTCATAACTCCCATTCCCTCCCCGTTCATGCCTTGAAGAAGAACGAGCCTTATTACTTGGGTGTTTTCCTTGTGGGAGCCTATCAGGAAATCCTGGGCGACATGCACAACCTGTTCGGCGATACCACGGCAGTGCATATCTCGGTGAAAGACGGTCATTACCACATCGATCAGATTATTGATGGTGAGACCGTGGCCGAGGTATTGGAATACGTGCAGTACGCACCGAAGAAACTGGTACGCCAACTGGAAATATGGGTGGCCAAGAGTGTCAAGCAGGGAAAGATCTCTTTGGAAGAAGGTAAGGAGTTCCTCTCTAACTACCGCTCTGGTCTCTACGGATATACCTATCTTGAATAATATATGAAAGAGAAACTAACCATCGTAAAAGTAGGCGGAGCAGTCGTGGAAGACGAGGCTCAGCTGAACCAGTTGCTGAAAGACTTCTCTGCCATCCCCGGTAAGAAAGTACTGGTACATGGCGGTGGCCGCCGTGCCACGCAAGTAGCCTCCCAGCTCGGCTTGGAGAACCAGATGGTTAACGGTCGTCGTATCACCGATAAGAATATGCTGCAGGTGGTGACGATGGTGTATGGCGGTCTGGTGAACAAGAACCTTGTTGCCCGTCTGCAGGCTCATGGCGTGAACGCCTTGGGCTTAACAGGTGCTGACATGAATGTGATTCGTTCCCACAAGCGTCCGCCCGTAAGCATCAAGAAAGAGGGAACAAACGAACCATGCATGGTTGATTTCGGCTTTGTGGGTGATGTCGACTGTGCCGACGGTAAGATGCTGTCCACCCTTATTGATGAAGGTATCACACCCGTTATGGCTCCCCTTACCCACGATGGTCAGGGACATATTCTCAACACCAATGCCGACACCATTGCCGGCGAGGTTGCCAAAGCCCTGTCGTCTTACTATGAGGTAACCCTCATCTTCTCCTTCGAGAAGAAAGGGGTACTGAGCAATCCGGATGATGACAATAGCGTGATTCCTGTCATTACCAGGAACGATTTCAAGAACTATGTGGAAAAGGGTGTCATCTCCGGTGGAATGATTCCCAAACTCGACAATGCCTTCAATGCCATCAACGGAGGCGTTGAAAAGGTGATTATCACCCTGGCCACCGCCATTGACGGTCAGCAGGGCACGGTAATCATGGCCTGACAGAAGGAAGCGTTTCCTTTCAACGCTTCCTTAAACAACGTTAAAACAAGGAAAAGGTTGTAACTTCCAGCGGTCACAATCGTCATTTAAGTATAGAATAGATGAAGAATATCAGCTTTCGAAACGATATATTGCCGTTGAAAAACGCGTTATATCGTCTCGCTTTACGTATCACCCTCAGGCATGAAGATGCCGAGGATGTCGTACAAGATACGCTGATAAAGGTATGGAATAAGAGAGACAGCTGGCAAGAGATTGAGGACATTGAAGCCTTTGCACTGACTATCTGCAGAAATGTGGCACTGGACAAGATTAAGAAAGCAAGCAACAACGAGACAACACTTGACGACCACACTGCCTTTCTCACCGACCGCTCTTCGAGCCCCTTCGAACACGTTCTTCAACAAGATCGTGTCGCACTGGTAAGAAAACTTGTTGACAGTCTTCCCGAAAAGCAGCGTAGCTGCATGCAACTGCGAGACTTTGAAGGAAAAAGCTACAAGGAGATCGTTCAAATTCTCGGCATCAGCGAGGAACAGGTGAAAGTAAACATCTTCCGAGCCCGCCAAACCATTAAACAGAAATTTCAAGAAGTTGAAAAATATGGATTATAAGTACATCGAACAACTGCTGGAGCGTTACTGGGAATGCACCACTTCTCTTGAAGAGGAGAACATCCTGCGTACATTCTTCCGTCAGAAAGACGTTCCCGCATCCTTGCTTCAGTACAAGGCTTTGTTCACCTACGAGCAGACGCAGAAGGAAGAAGAGGTCTTGGGTGAGGAGTTTGATCGTAAGATGATGGAGATGATTAACGAGCCGACAACTGTCAAGGCCCGCACCATCCGTCTCACCCAGCGCCTCATGCCGCTCTTCAAGGCAGCGGCCGTTGTGGCCATCATCCTTACCTTGGGAAATGCCGCTCAGGTGGCCTTCAACCAGGAAGATCCGTACGATATGAACATGGCAGAGGTTCAGCAGCCCAGCGAGGGTCCTTCCGTTGCTGCGGTGAGCGATTCCCTGAAGGTTGACACGCTGAAAAAGGCGGAGTTACCCGTTCCTGCCATCATTAAGTAGAATATATTTCTATGCTTTCTCTATAAAACATGTTTAGTAAAACACATTTTTAAAGATTTAATGAAACTGTGAAGTTTCAATTCTCTCAAATTTTTCATAACATACTAACGTAAGAAGAAGAGCGCGGTCATTGATTGATCGCGCTTCTTCATGTTATAGGGGTGATGGGTGTTATCGTTTCAGTCGGATACTCAACTGATACAGGGCAGGAATAAGAATCATGATGGAGAAACCGACAGCCATCCATTCAGCCCGTGCACTGCCGCCAAGAATATCCCGCAGGGTAATGTCGGGAGCCGGATAGGCTGCGGTCATCAGGTAAGCAATGGTGTTATTGGCACAATGCAGCACCACACAGGGTATCAAACTCCGTGAGCGTTCGTACAGCCATCCTATCAGCAGTCCCAGCAGGAAGGCATGAGGCATCTGTGCAGGGTTCATGTGGGCAAGTGCAAACAGCAGAGCAGAGATGGTAATAGCGGTCCACCGTTTGTTTCCTTCCCAATGCTCAAGCATCGTGCGGAGCACTGCCCCGCGGAAGATCACCTCTTCTGCCAAAGGTGCTAAGATGCACACCACCAGATAGCCCCAGCGGTGCCGTATGAAGTCGAGCAGTTCTTCACCCGCCAGATCGGGCAGGAAATCCAAAGCCGACTGCAGCCACATCGATGGTGCGATGGTACCTACGGAAGCGATGATACACCAAATGATGACCGATAACGGTCGGGTGTTCCAATAGTTCATCGACACAGGAGTCCAACGTAAGCCCAGGAACAAAGCCACACAAATCACGGAAAAGATTCCTTGCATAAGGAGCATCTGCGGTGTTCCCATCTCAGCATCCTTTCCGTTGATAAGGATGTTACCCACAGTTACCAGCGCTAATGCCACATATTGCACAACGATGAACAGGATCACATACCATACAACCTTCTTGACCATAACCCTTTATTTTTGTTGAAAATACGTTCTTACCTGCTGCGCATCACTCATCAGCTGTTCGCGCAGTTCCTCTGTACTCACAAACCGGTGCTCTTCGCGCAACCGTTGCAGGAACGCCACCGTAAGCATCCTACCGTATAGGTTACCTGAGTAGTCAAGTACATGAACCTCGAGCGACAGACTGTTCTCGCCGAAGGTAGGACGGGTGCCGATATTCATCATTCCCGGCAAAGCCCTTTCCTCGTCTTCCATACGCACCTCCACCACATAGGCACCAGGAGCAGGGAGCAGTTTTTCCTTACATGTCACATCGATGTTTGCCGTAGGGAATCCCATCTTCCTACCTTCGTGTTCACCATTAACCACCTTTCCGGTAAGGAAATACGGATAGCCTAACAGCATCCTCGCCTGATCCACGTTTCCTTGCTGCAAAGCCTTTCTGATGGAAGAAGAGCTTACTGATTGCTGTTCCGCCTCTTCATCAGTAGATGGTGAAAGGACAAACGCGTCGTTCTGCAACACTTCCATTCCCATCTCTTCACCATAGCGTACATAATCTTCAAAGCCCTCACTGCGGTTATGTCCGAAACGGTGGTCATAACCTATATAAAGCCTCTTCACGCCGATTCTCTCCTGCAGGATGTCCTTCATGAAATCCTTGGCGGAAAGTGCGGCCATCTCTGGTGAGAACGGTAAGATGACGCATCTGTCGATTCCTGTTTTTGAAAGCAGCTCTATCCTTTCTTCGAAGGTAGTAAGCAGACGGGGACAATAGTCGGCTTGCAGCACCTGACGAGGATGACGGTCGAAGGTGATGACACACGACAGCAGTCCGGCTTGGCGGGCCTCATCCACCAGACGCCTCAGCAGATACCGATGCCCTTGGTGCACCCCGTCGAAGAAGCCGATAGTGGCAGCACACAACTGCCCAGCCTTCATCCCTTTGTCCAAATAGCTAACTTCCATCCTATCCTACTTGTTCCAGCCACTCGTCACCATGCGAAACATGGAGCGTACGGATACCTAAGGCCTCCGCCGCACGACAATTGGCCTTGGAGTCATCAATGAACAATGTCTCCTTGGCATCAATACCCGATTCCTCCAACATCTTCTCGAAGATGTCGCTGTCGGGCTTCACCATGTGCATCTCATACGACAGGAACACCTTTTCGAAGCAGTCATCCAACAGTTCCTTGCAAGGTAACCAATGCACGGGATTCGTATTACTCAGCAGGAACAGACGGTACTTCCCCTTCAGTTCCTTCAGTTTTTCCACTCTTCGTTCAGGAATCCCTGTCAGCAACTGGTTCCATGCCCAGCATATCTTCTCGTTCGTAGCGGTGCAGTCAGGCGACTTTCTCCTCACCTCATCGCAGAACACATCTATATCAATACGTCCTGTTTCGAAGTCATGAAACAAATCCTCCTGTCTGCACTCATCCACATAGGTGGATATAGCCTGTGCGCCAATGCTATTGAAGGCATCCACGCAACGGTACTTATCCAGATCCACGAGTACACACCCGAAGTCGAAGACGATATTCTTGATTTCCATCGATCCGTTCATTTGGGTGCAAAATTACGCAAAAATCTATTCAATCCACCATAAAACAACGGTAAATCACGAATTATTTGGTGAGGGATTGAAATCAATGGTGGTCCATTCCGCCTGCACATTCGCTTTCACCCCTACGGATTTCCCAAAGAACTCTCCACGATAGCGGGTAATGGCATTCTGCCGCATGGGCACATCCTTCAGCTCCTTGCCGCCCACCTCTGTTCCGTTTTCATCATACGCCTTCAGTGTAACATTGATGGTTATCTCATCCTCCTGCGGGAAGATAAAGAAAGAGAAGGTTTGCGACTGCCCATACATATCGTCAGTAATCTCTATCTCCTTCGTTATCGTTGTCTTGGTCATTCCATACCCCGTCTGTATATCGAGCGTTCCTGTTGCCTGTCCATATTTCAGTGCCACCTTCCTGACGTTCGATGGGAGGTTATCCAGACAAGTCAGCTCCATCTTTGCCACCACACGTTTCAGGGAAAGCACGATATCTTTCGTGGATTCCGTAAAAGCTACTTCGCCGTAATACCAGAAAGTATCCGTCACATCACTCGCCCGGTCGAACGTTACACCCCCAGTGGATTTCACCGTGCAGTTCTTTTCTCCGTTGTGACCGATAACCAACAGATGGTAGTTACCGAAAGGCACATTCATCGACGCACTGCCAAAGGTCGCATCCGTCGCCTCCTGATTCACTGTCACAGCCTTCTCGCCCTTGTCGTCAAAGAGCACGAACGACATCTTCGTACAATAGTCACCTAGTCCTCCACCCGCTCTCGATTCCGCGAAGCCAACTTGTTCCAAGCTCTCCACGCGCACCTTGAGCACGGCTTTTTCCTGTTCTTCACTCTCAGGCAGTAACGCCTGTTCACAACTCATGCATGCAGCCATGGCTGTCAAGCACAACATCAAATGTTTCTTTTTCATTGTAATAAAAAAATAATCATGCACCGTTTTTCATAGTCACGGTGTTTTCATAATAATGATTGCAAGGGCAAAGGTACAAATAAACGAGTGAAAAACAAAACGAAAACCCAAAAAATTTGGTGTTCTCACTTTTTTAGCGTACCTTTGCAGCCAGAACATACCGTTCTGTATGTTTTGGACTTGTAGCTCAGTTGGTTAGAGCAACAGACTCATAATCTGGAGGTCCCAGGTTCAAGCCCTGGCTGGTCCACACTAAAAATCAGCAACTTGAATTTCTTCTAAGTTGCTGATTTTTCGTTTTGCGAAAACAATGCGAAAACAATCGGTTTGAGTTCGACTCCATTTTCTGACACTTTTTGCAATCTTGTGCGACTGCGAAAACAAATATGAATGTGAAGATAGTGTCCTGAACTCCTGATACTGTTGTGAGGACATACCTTATCAGACCTGTTATTATTCATGAAACAAAAGAATATTTTACTTACAATTTGGTCATTTGGCTCTATTTCGCTTGGTCATTTGGCTTAATAATATTTGGTCGTTTGGCTTTCTTCTACTTGGTCATTTGGCAAAGTGCTGTTCGGTGATTTGGAGCAAATTCATTCGGTCATTTGTGACATCCAGATTATAGTCTGTTGCTTTTACCGTCAATAAAGCCCCAAAATTCTGCATAAACAACATAGGGTATAAGGCTATTTAAATAAATAGCTATATCTTTGTACCCGAATTTTGCAATAAAACAAGGAAAAATGAAAAAAGTTGGTGTTTCCGTAAAAAAACGATGGGTCTGAAGTGTCTTATATATAGAAGTGCCTCAAAAACGGGGTGCAAATATGAATAGACTGTTATGTTTGAACAGAGAATACTTGAAAATTGCGATTCAGCGAGTGCCAACCAAGCTCGCTTGGAGTTGGCCGAGCGTAAGCAATTTATTGAACAGCTTTTCCGCCGGAACTACAGCGAGATGATTCATCTGGCCTGTGTCTTGCTTGGTGACGACGAAGATGCTGAGGACGTGGTGCAGGACATTTTCTTGCGCGTGGCTGATAGCAACATTCCACCAAAGAATGACAGCTATCTGCTGACAGCCGTGCGCAACGCCTGTCTGAACAGAATCCGGCAGATGCAACTTCATGACAAAGTGAAGGGTTTGATGCCCATTGACGATGAAGCCGACCTGCAACCCATTGACAAGCGGTTGGAACGGCTCGATGACATTGCCGCCTATGTAGACGAACAACTGGAGGAGCCTCACCTCAGCATTTTCCACCTCCGTTTCGACGATGATCTGACCATCAGCGAAATTGCCAGTCGGTTAGGTCTGAATCCGAATACCACCTACAAGTATCTCATGCAGATCATTCAGCAAATCAGACATCACTTCGGTAAAAATTAAACGACAACAACAATGCGAACGACCAGCGAAAACATCCGTCAACTGTTGGAAATGCTCGACAACCCCAATGCATACACCGAGCAGGAAATCCAAGACATCATTAACCGTGATGAAGATACTCGCGAAACCTACCGCCTTATGGTAGAAGCCAAGCGTAGCAGCCGCCATCGTCAGAACCAAAAGCCTGTCGATTTGGATGCCGCATGGCAACGCTTTAACCAGAAACTTCAGCCTAAGCAACAAGGCTTTGGTTGGATGAAGATAGCTGCATCTTTCATTGGTGTGCTACTTGTTTCTGGCATTGCCTTTGCTGCCATCCACTTTGTGCGGCAGTATCAGAAAGCTGAGGTTCCACAATCTGAGATTACCGAAAACATAACAAATCCCGTCACAACACTCACTGCCGATACGCTTACCAAAGATACCATCACCGTGCAGCCTATCACCTACGACAACATCCCACTGGAGAAGATGCTACCCCAGATAGCCGCGCACTACGATGTCAAGGTCATCTTTGCTAATGATGAAGCCCGACAACTCCGTTTCCGCTTTGTATGGAATCCGCAGCAGGGCATCGATCAGGTCATCAGCGACCTCAATCAGTTCGAGCGTCTGACCGTCACACGAAAGGATAACCAAATCACTGTAGAATAGTCAGACGCCATGAACAGAAATATTGTACTCATCTTGCTTGCCCTGCTGCTGACTGTCAGCACACGGGCACAGAAGCACATCTCACGTGAATATAATAATGTGTCCATCTCTGATGCCCTCAATGGGCTCGCAGAGCAGCAGACCGACTATGCTATTATGTTCCTCTACAACGAACTGGAGGACTTCCGCATCACCACTACCATTAGACGAAAAACGCTGCCCGATGCCATCCAGCAGATGATTGGCTTCTATCCTATCCGCATGACTGTTGATACAAGCGACCCTGAGGGAATGAAGATTTTCGTGGAGTGTACCCACAAAACCGACCGCCGCCTGACAGGCACCATCATCGACGAACAAGGCCAGCCTGTTGCATACGCTAACGTTGCCATTCTCAATCCTGTCGACTCAACGCTTCTTGGCGGTGGCGTTTCGAATGAGAGCGGTTATTTTGTGGTTCCGACGGAGGCCCATCGTGTCATCTTAAAGTGCAGTTTTGTCGGCTATCGCACCTACTACCGCAGTTGCGAAGTAGGCAATGTAGGGACCATTCAGATGAAACCTGCTGAATACACTATAAACGGTGTTACTGTGGAAGGCACACGTATTATGAACTACGTTGATAAATCCGTCCACACCTTCTCCGCTGAGCAGATTAGTCAGGCCCGCAATATCCGTGACCTGCTAGAACACGTAGAAGACCTGAAAATTGACCCCGTGACCAATAAAATTAAGCGCATGGATGGCGGCAGCGTGAAGATACTGATCAATGGTATAGCATCCTCAGACATTGACCTGAAGGGCATTCCCGCTAATAAAATCACGAAGGTGGAATACTATAATATTCCTCCTGCCCGCTATGCTGATGCAGGCACGCTCATCAACGTGATTACAAAGCGGATGGACACGGGTGTCAATGCTGGCATCGAGGCAAGGACTGCCATTACAACGGGCTTCACGGATGACGAGGCTTACCTGAACCTAACTTCCGGTAACCATCAGCTTTCACTCTCCTATTCGTTCAGCCTACGCGACTATACAAAGCGCTTTGGCGAACAGACTTACGATTATACATTGCAAAGCTATCTTCCCGACGAAACATCATCATCTTCCCCTGTCCATTACAACTATCAAGAAAAGACACACGACAAATTCGGCTATACTTGGAATGATCCTGTCATCAAGTACACCTATAACAAGCCAGACAACATTGCCGTGCAGATAGTAGCAACCCCCCACTTCAACAATAGGCATAGTGATGGGAAAAAGGATATCCAAAAGATCTCCACCCTTCATACTTCCGAAATAGGGGAAGGGGAGGATGGTAGCCGTATGAGCACTTTTGGACCTAACTTGAACGTGTATGTCCAGAAAACGTTGCCCAAGAATCAGGAACTGTCGATAGACCTCGTAGGTACTTATTATCACAACAGCAGTAAGAACTGGGATGAGGAGAGATCCGTGAGTAACGGTGAGACATGGCTGTCAGATAACCAGGAACAGCAGAACAACAAATACTCCTTCATCGGCGAACTGGCTTATACGAAAAAGTGGGAAAAGAACAGTCTAAGCTTAGGCTATCGCGGTACGTTCGGACGCTCTAACGCCACCATCAGCAATGTACTCTCCAACTATAAGGACTATGATTATTCATCAGCCAGCTATCAGCATTATATGTATGCCGAGTACAGCGGAAACATTGACAAACTGATGTACCGTATCGGTGCCGGAGTTACACAGGTGACTCAGGATAATACCGATGCCCACGACTCTCATTGGCTCTTCACGCCAAAGCTCATTCTGAGTACAAACCTTTCGAAGAAGATGAGTCTGCAGTGGGTCACCTCGTCACAATCAAATACACCACCTATCTCACAACTCAGCAACAATGCCAGTCTCGTCATACCTGGAGTGCTAAGCATTGGCAACCCCTATCTTAAGAGTTATAACACTTACCAGTCGGAACTTATCCACAAGTGGAACCTCGGCTGGCTACAGACCCAACTCGGACTGTATTATGCATATACCGATTCTCCTATTAACCGCTATTATACACAGCAAGAGATTAACGGCCAGCAATATATCGTGGGCACGAACGAAAATGCCAACTATAGCAGTGAGCTGGGAGGATCATACCTGCTGGTTGTTAGTCCCTTTAAGAGCCAAATCCTGACATTGATTTTGCAAGGATATGTGGCTCGTCAGAACGTCAGCAGTCCTATTATCGGTCATTATCATCACACGTGGGCACCTCTCTATTTTGCCCTGCAGTTCCGTAAGGGTAACTGGGGAGCCTCCTATGTAGGGAACATCGTGTCAAAACGCCTAAACGGATCCACACTGGATGCAGAGGAAAACAGTTCACACCTGCAGGTCTATTGGCAAAAGAAGAACTGGCGCATCTTTGCCGCTGACTATTGGCTATTCACTCGCTCCCGCTATTCAGGCTACAGTATGCCAACAAGTATTCTGCAAAGCACTTATAAGACCTGGATCGATGACAATAAGTCGATGTTTATCCTCGGCTTCAGTTACGACTTCTCTACAGGAAAGAATTTAAAGATTAATCGTAAGCTCCAGAACAAGGACTCTGATACAGGTAGTTTTTAGTTACTTTTTTTATATGTTCTTGATTGCATTAACTACCAGCACATCGGCGGGTAGCCATTTGACGCTGTTTAGTTCATCCATTGATAACCACCTGGCCGCCTCATGCTCGTTCAGGTGCAGGGCTTCAGATAAAAGTGAGCATAGGTAGCAATGCATGGTTAGATGGAACTTAGGATAATCGTATTCCACCGTGCAAAGGAACTCGTCCACACTGATCTCGGTGGAGAGTTCCTCATGAATCTCCCGTTTCAGCGCCTCCTCTGGCGTTTCCCCGGGTTCCATCTTCCCACCAGGAAACTCCCACCAGTCTTGCCATTCGCCGTAGCCTCGCTGCGTGGCGAAAATCTTATCCTCTTTGCGTATGACCGCTGCTACTACTTCTATCTTGCGTTTCATGTCGGCGCAAAGATACGAATAAACGAAAAACGAACCAAATATAAAGCAAAGAAAAACAAGCTTTTCTTTGGTTTTGTGCTCACTTAATCGTACCTTTGGCTTCGCCGAACTTACTCACGTTCGGAAAAACCCAAATAAATTTGGTTTTTCGCTCACTTAATCGTAACTTTGCAATCACTATGGTATTGAATTATATTTGGATTGCATTTTTCCTCATCGCGTTCGTTGTTGCGCTGGTGAAGTTAGTCTTTTTCGGAGACGCCACGGTATTTCCCGCTATGATGGATTCCACGTTCTCCTCGTCGAAGACCGCCTTTGAGATCTCGTTAGGTCTGACGGGTGTTTTGGCCTTGTGGTTAGGAATCATGAAGATTGGCGAGAAGGGCGGTGTGATCAATGTCTTCGCCCGCATCTTGAGTCCGGTATTCACCAAGCTGTTCCCCGAGATACCCAAAGGTCATCCTGTAACAGGGAGCATCTTCATGAACATCGCCGCCAACATGTTAGGTCTGGATAATGCCGCAACACCCCTCGGACTGAAAGCCATGGAGCAGCTGCAGGAGCTGAATGTGGCCAGAAACGAAGAAGTGGAGGCCGATGAAGAAAAGCGGAAGAAAAGAAACGTATCAGCCAGTAACTCGATGATTATGTTCCTGGTGCTGAACACCTCTGGTCTGACACTCATCCCCGTGAGTATTCTGGTGTATCGTGCCCAGTTAGGAGCCGCACAGCCCACCGATATCTTCATCCCCATTTTGCTGGCCACCTTCTTCTCTACGTTGGCCGGTGTCATCATTACCAGTCTGTATCAGCGCATCAACCTGCTGAACCGCACCATGCTTCTCACCTTAGGAGGAATGTGTGCCATCGTGGCCGCCATTATCTGGGGATTCTCGCAGATGGACAAGGAGCAGATGAACGTGGTGAGCACGAGTATTGCCAATATTCTGCTGATGACCATTATCGTGGGGTTCATTGTGGCAGGTATGCGGAAGAAGGTAAACGTATATGATGCTTTTATTGAAGGAGCCAAGGACGGGTTCTCCACAGCCGTGAGAATCATTCCCTACCTGGTGGCTATTCTCGTTGCCATTGGTGTTTTCCGCGCTTCAGGAGCCATGGATATGCTCATCGACGGAATCTCCTGGACGGTAAGTGCCTGCGGTCTCAACAGCGACTTCGTCGGTGCCTTACCCACTGCCTTGATGAAACCTCTGAGCGGTAGTGGAGCACGAGGAATGATGGTTGATGCCATGACCCAGTATGGAGCCGACTCCTTCATCGGTCGCTTGAGCTGTATCTTCCAAGGCAGCACCGATACCACCTTCTACATTCTGGCCGTCTATTTCGGTAGCGTAGGCATCCGCCATATGCGTCATGCAGTAACCTGCGGTCTGCTGGCCGACCTTGCCGGAATCATCTCAGCCATCGCTATCTGTTACATGTTCTTCGGATAATCAGGAAGTCATATGGCAAACATGAAATCCCTGGCCAAGGATACGGCCATCTACGGACTGTCGAGTATTGTGGGTAGGTTTCTGAACTACCTGCTCGTACCGCTCTATACCCATTATATGCCTAAGGATTCAGGCGACTATGGCATCAGTACGAATATGTATGCCTACACCGCTCTGATTCTGGTATTGCTCACCTTCGGCATGGAAACTACCCTGTTCCGCTTTGCGAACGATGAGGCTCCTTCAGATGCTCAACAAGGAAAGAGATGGCCCGATACCGTATTTACCACCTCGTTTGCCGTGGTAGGAACGCTCACCGCCATCTTCCTGATCCTGCTCTTCAGCTTCATCACACCTATCAGTAATGCCCTTGGCTACCAGAAGCATCCCGACTATCTGCTGATGATGGGCGTGGTGGTGGCCTTGGATGCCCTGCAGGCCATCCCCTTCAGCTACCTGCGTTTCCAGAAACGCCCCATCCGTTTTGCCTCACTGAAGCTGCTGTTCATCTTCATGAACATCGCTTTGAACCTGATATTCTTTGTATGGTTAGGTAAGACATCTGTGTTCTACGTATTCTTCCTCAACCTGCTGTGTACAGGATTTATCACCTTCTTCTTCATTCCCGACCTTCTCCGCATTCAGTGGCATTTCGATGGGAAGCTGCTGCGCAGGATGTTCAGCTACTCATGGCCCATCCTGGTGCTCGGTGTTGCAGGTATCCTGAACCAAGTGGCCGATAAGATTCTCTTCCCGTTGATCTATCCCGATAGAGTTGCGGCTGATATAGAGTTGGGCATCTATGGTTCCTGCGTGAAGATTGCCATGATTATGGCGATGATTACTCAGGCCTTCCGCTATGCCTATGAACCCATCGTCTTTGCCAAAAGCAAGGATGCTGACAAAGGCGAATATTACGCCTCTGCGATGAAATACTTCCTGATTTTCACCCTGCTGGCCTTTATCTGCGTAATTGGTTGGATGCCGGTGCTGAAATATATCATCGGTTCCGGTTACCGCGAAGGATTAGGTGTTGTTCCGATTGTCATGGCTGCAGAGATCATGATGGGCATCTATTTCAACCTGTCGTTCTGGTATAAGCTTATCGACAAGACCATCTACGGAGCTTGGTTCTCGTTGGCGGGCTGTCTCGTCCTGTTAGCCGTGAACATCCTGCTGATTCCCAAATACAGCTATTGGGCCTGTGCCTGGGGAGGTGTGGCCGGCTATGGTACATCCATGCTGCTGAGCTACTTCGTAGGACAGAAGAAGAACCCCATCCCCTACCCGATGAAAGAGATAGGATGCTATGTGCTACTGGCTGCTTTCATCTCGTTCATGATCCTGTTCTTCAAGGATCGCCTTGCCTGGTGGCTTACCCTGATCATCAATACCGCTTGGATCATGGTCTTCGTGGCATATATCATCAAGCACGACCTGCCATTGGCAAATATCCCCGTTATTGGAAAATATTTTAAGAAACAAAATAAATAATACAAAACGATGAAAAAACTATTATTATCATTGATGTGTCTCTGCTCACTCACGGTCAGTGCCGATGAGGGCATGTGGACGCTTTACAACTTGCCTCAGGCTGTGTATGAGCAGATGAAGGCAGAAGGTTTTACCATGCCGTATGCCGACTTGTACGAGAGTCCTAACGCCATCAAGAACTGTGTAGTGAACTTCTCGGGCTACTGCTCTGGTGTGGTGGTGTCACCCAACGGACTGGTTTTCACGAACCACCACTGCGGCTTCGAGTCTATTCGCAGTCATTCCACCGTGGAGCACGACTACATGCTCAACGGCTTCATCGCCAAAAGCTATGAAGAGGAGCTGCCGAACAAGGATATGTTCGTAAGTTTCATGCGCGAGCAGAAGGACATCACCGACCAGCTGGAAACACTGGCAAAGAGTAATCCTGACTATGCTGACGACTGGACAATACTTATTGACTCGTTGGAGCATGCCATGAACGACAGTGTCAAGAAGATCGACAAGACACTGGAAGTGGAGATTCAGCCGTTCTACGAAGGTAATGCCTATTATGCCACTACCTATCAGACCTTCCGCGACCTCCGCTTGGTGTTCGCCATTCCCAAGTCGATGGGTAAGTTCGGCGGTGAGACCGATAACTGGATGTGGCCTCGTCAGACCTGCGATTTCTCTGTATTCAGAATCTATGCCGACCCCGAGACGAACGGTCCGGCAGACTATTCAGAGAAGAATGTTCCCTACCACCCCGCCTCTTGGGCTCCTGTCAGCATGCAGGGCTATAAGGATGGTGACTTCTCCATGACCATCGGCTACCCCGGCAGCACCAGTCGTTACCTCTCTTCATATGGTATCAAGGAGATGCGCGATGCTGAGAACAGCGCCCGTGTACAGGTACGTGGTATCAAGCAGGAAATCATGAAGCGCCACATGAATGCCTCAGAGGCCGTTCGTATCAAGTACGACAGCAAGTATGCACAGAGTTCCAACTATTGGAAGAACTCCATCGGTATGAACAAATGTATCGATTCTATCGGCATTATCCGTCAGAAGCAGGAGCTCGAGGCACGCATCCGTACCTTCCAGAATGAGACAGGCTATTTGAAGGACAAGCTGGATTTCGACCTGATGAGTAAGGCGTACGGTCAGCGCTATGAGTCGGTTCGCGCCTTTATGTATTGGGTAGAGACCTTCAACCGCACCAACGAGCTCGCCACCCGTGCCATGCGTGCCAATGCTGGTGGTTACAAGCTTCAGGGTCCGGAAGATAAGAGTAAGAAGCAGTACTTCGAGATTAAGGACAACAGTGACGAATGGGATGAGGCACTCGACAAGGAAGTGTTTGCCGCCCTGCTGAAGAACTACAAGGAGCAGGTGGGTGCGAAGTATCTGCCCGCCTTCTACCAGACCATCGAGAGCAAGTATCATAACGACTATACCAAGTATGTGAACGATCTCTATAAGAACTCTGTGCTCATGAAGGGTAAGAAGATCTATCCCGGTAAGAAGAAATATCTGAAAGACCTGGGTGTGAAGATGGGTCTTGACCTGGTTGAATCATTAGGTGTCATCCGTGAAGGGATCAGTGATACGAACGATGACATCATGCAGCAGGAGAAATACCTCTGTGCCGCCAAGCTGCGCATGGAGGCCGATATGCCCCACTACTCAGATGCAAACTTCACCATGCGCCTCAGCTATGGTCAGGTGGGTGAATACCTGCTTGATGGCAAACCCTCTGGCTACTACACCACCGCAGAGAGTATTGTAGAGAAGATGAAGAGGGCTGATCAGATTGATGAGTATTTCGCCGAGCCGGAGATGCACGAGCTGCTCTCATCAAAAAGCTTCGACCCCTATACCGACAAGACCACTGGTAAGATGCAGCTGTGCTTCCTCACCAATAACGATATCACTGGCGGTAATAGCGGTTCACCTATGTTCAATGGTAAGGGTGAGCTCATCGGACTGGCTTTCGATGGCAACTGGGATTCTTTGGCCAGCGACATCAACTTCGACAAGGTACTGGCTCGCTGCATTGGTGTGGACATCCGTTTCGTTCTGTTCATGATGGACAGATGGGGACATGCTGACCGTCTGCTGAAGGAGATTAATGCGAGATGAAGGTTAAACATTAAACATTAAAAATTAAGCATTAAAGATTAGAGATGAAGGTTAGGGGATTCGTGTTAGTCGGGGTCTTGCTGGCGCATTTGACGATGTTTGCGCAGCAAAACGGATCATACGTCCAGTCGGGCTATCGTGAGAAGATCGACCTGAGTGGGAAATGGCTGTTCCAGCTAGATCCCGACTCCACCCTGAAACCTACCAGTAAGTTCAACGATGTAATCTATCTTCCCGGTACCACCGATACGAACAGAAAGGGGAATGCTGCTACGAAGAAAGATGAGACCACCCACCTGACACGCAAATACAGTTATGTGGGTAAGGCGTGGTATCAGGTTCCCGTGCGGATTCCCAAATCGTGGAAAGGTCAGCAGATTGTCCTCTATATGGAGCGCACCAAGCCCACCACGGTGTATGTTGACGGGAAACCTGCGGGAAGCAACAACGATATCTCCACACCGCAGGAATATATCTTATCGAAGCAGCTCAAGCCGGGAGTACATTACATCACCGTGATGGTGGACAACAGTGAGAACACCGTACCGCCGCAGATCATCAGTAATTCGCATGCCTACACCGAGGATACCCAGACCAACTGGAACGGAATCATCGGCAGGATATATTTGGAAAAGCGGGCGCCTACGCACATCGACGACCTGATCATCACTACCGATAGTGAAAGGAAAGAGGTGCAGGTAACGGTAAATATCGACGGTCAGCTCAAGGCTGATACGAAGATGAAGTTCATCCTCATCCCGTGGGGAGGCGACTATGGTTATGTCATTGGCGAGAAGATGGTTCCCAAGACGCAGAATCCATTCACCCACGCCCGGGTTATCTACCGCGATGACAGTCTGAAGCTGTGGAGCGAATATCATCCTTCTCTCTATCGCATCCACGTCACACTCGATGGATACGACGAGATGGAGAAGACCTTCGGCGTAAGGAGCTTCACCACACAGGGCACTCAGTTCGCCATTAACGGTAACACCACCTTCCTCAGAGGAAAGCATGATGCCTGCGTGTTCCCCCTGACGGGTCATGTGCCCATGACCATGGAGGAATGGCGGCGTTACTTCCAGATATGCAAGGGCTATGGCATCAACCATGTGCGTTTCCACTCGTGGTGCCCGCCAGAGGCTTGTTTCCTGGCAGCCGATATCGAAGGAGTATACCTGCAGCCTGAGCTGCCGTTCTGGGGTGACTTCAACAAAGACGACCGAAGGTTAATGGACTTCCTCATGAAGGAAGGAACACGTATCATAACCACCTATGGTCACCACCCCTCGTTTGTGATGATGGCCTTAGGAAATGAGCTGTGGGGCGACATCCCTACCATGCAACTTTTCACGAAGGCTTTCAAAAAGATGGATCCTACCAAGCTCTTTACGTTCGGTTCCAACTACTACTTAGGCTACCAGGGATGGAAAGAGGGGATGGATTTCTTCGTCACCTGTCGTAACGGCGGGGAGGAATGGGGGAAGTTCAATACCCATACCCGCGGCTCGTTCTCGTTTGCCGATGCTGCCGGTGGCGGAATGATCAACAGCATCTATCCGAATTCCATCATGAATTTCGCAGAGGGCATCAAAGACTGTCTGGTTCCCATCATCGGTCATGAAACGGCGCAGTTCCAAACCTATCCCGACTATAACGAAATCAGCAAATACTCCGGAGTGCTCTATCCATATAACATGGAGGTGTTCCGCAGCAGGTTAGAGAAGGCAGGTATGCTCGATCAGGCAGCCGATTTCCACAAAGCTTCGGGTCTGTGGAGTGTGGAACTCTATAAACAGGAGATTGAAATGGCGCTGCGAACACCTGGTATGGGTGGATTCCAGCTGCTCGACCTGCAAGACTACCCCGGTCAGGGCTCTGCGTATGTGGGTATCCTCGATGCGTTCATGGAACCCAAAGGTATCACCACTCCCCAAGAATGGCGACAGTGGTGCTCTCCCATCGTTCCGCTATTCCTTACGGAGAAATTCTGCTGGACCACCGATGAAACCGTCAAGGGGAAGATCCAGCTGGCCAACTACAGCGAGTCAGTCGACGAGTATAAGTGGAATCAGGGTGTGATGACCTGGCAGCTGATGGATAGGGAAGGAATGACGCTTAAGCGAGGGAAAGTAAGCATCCCTGAAAATAGTCATGGTCTGACCGACTTAGAGGATATCAACATCGATGTCAGCGACCTTCAACCGCAAAAATACACACTCGTCCTGAAATCCTATTATAATAAGGAGAGTGGGAAATGCTTTGAGAACTACTATTATATCTGGGTGTTCCCAAGCATGAAGAACCCGTTGTCGGTACCTAAGGATATCCTTGTGGCGCATCGGTATGATGCAGAAACAGCCAGAATACTGAGTGGTGGCGGAACGGTTCTGCTGATGCCCGACAGTACGCAGATGAAGGACCTTACCGTGGGTGGACTCTTCCAGACCGACTATTGGAACTACCGCATGTTCAAAACCATCTGCGAGAATAATAAGAAGTCGGTATCACCGGGCACCTTGGGCATTCTTACGAATCCTAAGCATCCCATCTTCAACAGCTTCCCCACGGAGATGCACACCAACTGGCAGTGGTTCCCCATCATCAAGGCCTCACGACCGTTTATGCTCGACAATACCGCAGCGGCTTACCGACCCATCGTACAGGTTATCGACAATGTGGAACGGAACCATAAGCTCGGACTGATCTTCGAGTTTGCTGTCAACAAGGGTAAGCTATTGGTATGTATGTCGCCGCTCGACCAGCTGCAGCAGTACCCCGAGGCTCGTCAGCTGTATAAAAGCATCCTGCAGTATATGCAGTCACCCGACTTCTCCCCGAAGACGCAAATCACAAGCAGGGATCTCCAGCAGCTTTTTACCACACCTGTTATAGAAGGGAAGATCGGTGAGCTGAACAATATCTCACCATATTGATATAAAAAAAGGCAAGATTATTTCTTGCCTTTCTTTTTGGGTTTCCTCCGTGCCCATCCCTCTTCCGAGAAATCGGGCTCCTCACCTACAAGTTCTATAGGACCGCCTTGGAAGAACTGGCGCCAATCGTCCTTACGACCGCTTTCCATGCGGGCAGCACCGCGTTTACCACGTTTGCTCTCCACCTTTTTCTTTTTCTCGAAACGGTCGAAACTGGTCTCCTTTGAACGCGCGTCAGCGCTCTTAGTCGCTCTTGCGCCCGGCTTTGCCGCTTTGCTCTGCAAAGGACCTTGAACGTTGCTTGCAGTCTTCGACCGTCCTCCTTCCTCCTTCGTTCCCCTCCTCATGGAGGGGTTAGGGGTGGCCTCTCCATCATTACAACGCACCTCACGACCCTTATATTTAGCGCCTGTCAGGTACTTTGTCACGCGGTCGGCATCCTCCTCAGCCACATCGAAGAAAGAGATGGTGTTCTGCAAGTCGATATGACCAACCTCCACATGACCCTTCACGTTCTTGTTCAGGAACTGCATCAGCTCACCGGGGAAGAATCCGTCTTTCTTTCCTAAGTTAATGAATAATCTGCGGAATCCAGCCTCAGCCTTTCGCGATCCTCGGCCTCTCGACCTCTCCTTCGACCTTCCTCCTTCTGCCTTCGTCCTTCCTCCTTCGTCCTTCCTCCTGGAACTCGGCTTCTCAATCTCTGGAGCATTGGCATAGTAAGAGAGGAACTTACCGAACTCGATGCTCACAATCTTCTTGATGATATCCTCCTTGTCGATGAACTCGAAGAAACGACTGATATCACCCATGAACGGATCAATCTGCTCCTCCAGTACATCGGTCTTCACAATCTGATCCATCACCTTATAGAGTTGCTTCTTACAGATCTCCTGTGCCGAGGGCATCTCGCCCTCAACGAACTCCTTACCGATGACCTTCTCGATATTGCGTATCTTGTGCTTCTCACGACTGTGGACGATGGAGATGGAAGTACCCTTCTTACCGGCACGACCCGTACGACCGCTGCGGTGGGTGTAGTTCTCTATATCGTCGGGCAAGCCGTAGTTGATGACATGCGTCAAATCATCCACATCCAAGCCACGGGCTGCCACATCGGTAGCCACCAGCAGCTGCGTGAGGTGCTGACGGAACTTCTGCATGGTGAGGTCGCGCTGCGCCTGACTGAGGTCGCCGTGCAGACTCTCGGCATTATAGCCGTCCTTGATCAGCTTGTCGGCAATCTCCTGCGTCTCAATCTTCGTCCTGCAGAAGATAATGGCAAAGATGCGCGGATAGAAATCAACAATGCGCTTCAAAGCCAGATACTTATCCCTGGCGTGCACCATGTAATACACATGGTTCACATTCTCGGCACCCTCGTTCCTACTGCCCACCACAATCTCCTTATGGTCATGGAGGTAGTTCAGCGCTATCTTCTCGATCTCCTTACTCATGGTAGCCGAGAAGAGCAGGGTATTACGCTCTGCCGGCACATGCTCAAATATCTCGTTAATGCTGTCAGAGAAGCCCATGTTCAGCATCTCGTCAGCCTCATCAAGCACCACGCTCTTGATATGCTCTATCTGGGCCTTACCGCGGTGCATCAGGTCGATCAATCTACCGGGTGTAGCCACAATGATCTGTGCCCCATGCTTCAGGGCACGAATCTGCTGTTCAATGCTCGCGCCACCATAAACAGGCACCACGTGCACTCCTTTCATGTATTTGGAGAAATCCCGCAGATCGTCGGCAATCTGCAGACACAGTTCTCGTGTCGGACTCAAAATCAATGCTTGTGTTTCCTCGTTCTCCACATCAATCTTCTGCAACAGCGGAATACCGAACGCCGCTGTCTTTCCCGTACCCGTCTGGGCAAGGGCAATCACATCGTTTCCTTCCCCTAACAGATAAGGGATTACTTCTTCCTGGACGGGCATTGGCGAAACAAAACCCATCTCCGTAATGGCCTGCAGTATCTCACTGCTCACGCCTAACTCTTCAAATGTCTTCAATGCTAATACTATTTGTTTCGTCTGCAAAGATACGATTAAGTGAGGGAAAAACCAAATTATTATTTGAGTTTTTCCGAACGTGAGTATCTTCGGCGAAGCCAAAGGTACGATTAAGTGAGAACAAAAACAAATTTATTTGCAATTTTCTGAGTGAGAGCACTTTCGGCTCATCCCTTTCTTTGGCAAAGAAACAAACTCTTACCCTCTTTTTCTTTGGCGCAAAGAAAAGAGGCAAAAGAAACATCCACCCTAACCAAACCTTCCCCTATATGGGAAGGCTTAACCGCTCCTACTCGTCGCTCGTTCATTAAGGTAAGCTCGCCCCATCAAAGGGGCGGCTTGCTCTTTTGTCGGCTTACGCCAGTGCCTTGGCGCAAACCACCATGAGAATCAGATTTCTGTGTGAAAATTATTCCTCTGTGTGAACTCTGCGCTCTCTGCGTCTCTGCGTGAGAATAAACATTTCTGCGGGACCTTTTGCGCCAGTCACCTTTTCTTGAAAGCAAATCTCATTCCACACTCCACATTCCGCAAATCACATCTCCTTCCTCCTTCGTCCTTCCTCCTTCCTCGAACGTCCCCTCACCTCGGTGAGGGGACTATGGCGTGCGGCTCCTTCCCCTCAACCACAAACGCCTGCCGCGAGTCAATCATGGCAAGATGATCAAATTCAATCTTGTCATAACCCTCATTCAGTCGGGTATGCCCGAACACCTGGAACACCTTGTTCAGACCATACGCCTTGGGCGCTTCATCTATGTCATGCTCCTGAATATCAGCCCACAGCACACTGCCTGTCTTCTCACCAAACCACGACCTACGTCTTCCCACGGTGCCCAGCATCTCCTGTCCTACGCCATCATCATCCAGCTGGTTAATCCTTTCGATGATGTCCGGATCAGCAATAGAAACCTGATGATCTGGCAGCTTCCACACCCGGTCGTTCACTTTCTTCAGCCAATAAACCGTCAAGCCAGCATGCGTAAACACATACGTCTTCCCGTTCACCTCCTCCCAATGCGCAATCTTGAATAAATCCCTGTTTTCATAGAAAACCCTGTGGTATGTGTTCCAATTCCCGAGATCCTGTCTGCTTCCCCCTGCCAATTGGTCAAAGAGTTTCGAAGCATAATGCTGGTCATGATTCCCCTTCAGCAGAACCACCTTCTCCCTGTTGTTCCGCTTCAGCTCAATAATCTCCATCAAGTTTTCATAGATATCGTCAGCCAACCCCGTTTCACCACTATAGGGATCAAGGTAATCGCCCAGGAACACCACCCTATCCACCTCGTCCATATACTTAGCCACCGGCTCCTTCCAGAACAGGCGGCCATGCACATCAGGTATCACCAATACTTTTTTCGTCATGTTTTGATCCATCATGGTTTCATCTCTTTGCTACGCCCCACAAAGATAACCATTATTTCCCAAAGTAATGAATCTTTTATACCTATAAATGATTGACCTAGTTGACACCATGAAACACATGGAGTACTGGTTGATGGAGAAATAAGATACAGGTGGAGGATTATTCCAGCGTGATGTTCTCCACCTCTTCCACATCCTCGTGGAGGAAGAGTTGGGCATGCTTGCGGAAGGCATCGGGGTTCTCGGTGGTGAGATAACGACAGGTGGCGTTCTGCGAACAGCGGGCTTCGAGCTCGGGATGGCGCTGTAGATAGTCCTTCAGGCTGTTGGCCACATACTCACCCTGTGGGATGATTCGGATGCCTGGGTCGGTGTATTTGATGATCTTGGGCATGAGCAACGGATAATGGGTGCAGCCCAAGATGATGGCATCGATCTGCGGATCAAGACGCATCAGCTGATCGATGCGCTTCTTCACGAAATAATCGGCCCCGGGACTGTCTGCCTCGTTGGCCTCGACGATGGCTGCCCAGAGCGGACAGGCAACACCTGATACCTGGATATCGGGAAAAAGCTTTTGGATTTCGAGATTATAGCTCTCGCTGCGGATGGTTCCCTCGGTGGCAAGGATGCCTACATGACGGGAACGCGTGAGGTTGCCAATGACCTCGGCCGTAGGACGGATGATACCCAGTACACGACGGTCGGAGCCTACCAACGGCAGGTCTTTCTGCTGAATGGTGCGCAGGGCCTTGGCAGAAGCGGTGTTACAGCCTAAGATGACCAGTTGGCAGCCTTGCTCGAAGAGTTTCATCACTGCCTGACGGGTGAACTCATACACCACGTCGAACGACCTGGAGCCATAGGGTGCACGGGCATTATCGCCTAAGTACAGATAGTCGTACTGGGGCAATAGCTGGCGCACCTGATGAAGAATGGTAAGGCCGCCATAACCGCTATCGAAAATGCCAATGGGAGTCACTTTAGAATTTCCTTCAAGAGGGGGGTAACATCCTCGCTGGTGGCAGGATCGAGATACGGGCACGCATCGTTGTCGGTGTTCAGTATCAGGGCATAGCCACGCTCTGCTCCCAACGTCTTCACTGCCGTTGTGAGTTTCTCTTTCAAGGGCAGGTAGGCATCGCGGCGTGCCGCTTCGAGCAGCCGCTGTGCCTCCTGCTTGAATGAGAGGTTCTTTTCCATGATCTCCTGCAGTTCTGCCTGTCGTTTCTGACGAATAGGAGCGGCAAAGGTCTGCATTCCTTCAAGGAACTCCTCGTATTTCTTGTTGAACTCTTCCTCGGCCCGCTTCATCTCCTCTTCAAACTGATTTTGCAGCTGAGCAAGGTTCCTTTCGGCAATGGAATACTCCGGCATGGCACGGAACACCTCGCCATAGCTGAAATAGCCATATTTTGCCTGTGCACTCACCAACATGGGTGCAACGATAAGAAGGAGGGAAAGAAAGAGTTTCTTCATATACGAGTGAATGGATTACTTCAACTTGTTCAGTTCTGCCTTCACGTCAGCAGTAACATCCTTGCTGAGTGTATCGCTGATATAGATGGGCTGACCCACACCTTTCTCCATGATATAGACATAACCGCCAGCCTTAGCCACGTTCTCGATGGCCTTCATGATCTTCTCCTGAATGGGCTGCATCTTCTCGGCCTGAGCCTTCTGGAAAGCCTGCTGGTTGTCCTGCATAGCCTGCTGGTACTTCTGGATCATCTGGTTGATGTTGGTCTCAGTCTCCTGCTGCTTGGTAGCATTCATGGTACTCTTGGTCTTCTCATACTCGTCAGCCTTGCGGTTGATCTCGTCCTGCATGGTCTGCAGCTCGTTCTGATACTGCTTACCAAGGGCCTCGAGCTCGCCGTTTACCTTGCTTACCTCGGGCAGTGACTGGATGATAGCCTGTGTATCAACATGTCCAAACTTCTGTGCGAATACTGCCATAGGAGCGAGCAGCATCAGCATTACAATAATCTTTTTCATCTTTTCTTATTGGTTAAATATAATTTAAAGTTCAAAGTTCAAAGTTATCTGGCGTAGCCCAATTTCTTGAGAACCTCGTTACTGATATCAATCTTCGGACTGCCGTAGATGATGCCGGAATCGGTAGAGCGGTCGAGTACCATGCTATAGCCATGGAGTTCGCTGATATCCTTTACAGCATTGTATATCTCGTCCTGGATAGGCGTCATCAGGGCCTCACGTTTCTTGAAGAGCTCGCCCTCAGGACCGAAATACTTCTTCTTCAGTTCGCTGGCATCCTTCTCTTTCAGCATGATCTCCTCCTGCTTAGCCTTCTTCTGCTCTTGTGAGAGGAACACCACCTCGTTCTGGTAGTTCTTATACATGGTTTGTGCCTCTGTATTGAGTGCTTCCACCTCAGCCTGCCATTTCTTCGACACCTGATTGAGCTGTTCGTTAGCACGTTCGTAGGCTGGCACATTCTTCAGAATGTACTCCATGTCGATCAGCGCGAATTTCTGCGCATTTGCCGTCATCGCTACTATAGCGAAGAGGGCGACCATCATTATCTTCTTCATAGGCATTAAAACTATTAGTTCAACGTTTATATAGACGATCATAAAAACAAAAAGTTAATACACCGCCTTAATATTTAACTCTTTTCTGCTATTTTCTAACAACTTACTTATCAACTATCAACTATAATTGTCAACTGAGTTTTCAATTCTCAATTTTCAATTAAACTAGAACTCCTGTCCTAACACAAAGTGGAACTGACTGCCACCTCTGCGGTAGGCACCATTCTCGTACACCTTGTCGAAACCGTAAGCCCAGTCGATACCCATCAAACCAACCATCGGCAGGTAGAGGCGGACGCCCACACCCGCAGAACGTTTCATGTTGAACGGGTTGAAGTGCTTCGGGTTATACCATGCATTACCAGCCTCAGCGAAGGCCACACCATAGATGGTGGTGTTACCCAGCAGGAACGGATAGCGGATCTCGAGAGCCAGACGGTCGTAGGCATAGGCATTAGAACCACTGCTACCACCTTCGCGGGCTGCCGTATAGGAGAGAGATCCGTTTTCGTAACCACGCAGACCGATGGTTTCTTCTGCATAGCTGCTTGAATAGCCGCTCATACCGTCACCACCCACATAGAAGGTCTCGAACGGAGATTTCTTATATTTGTTGTAAGAGCCGAGGATACCGAACTCCACGCGTGTTACCAGCACGAAGCACTTGGTAGCATTGGTAAGGGCGGTATAGGTCTTGCTTCTGAACTTCCACTTATGATATTCAATCCAGCGGTACTTATCCTGCATCTGCTGGGTATAGTCGGCTGCCTGATAGTCGGTGGCCAGGTGCTCATAATCCTTCTTGTCGAAAGCCGACCATGGCGGAGTTAAGGTTACCGATGCCATGAACTCAGAACCAGAACGCGGGAACAGCGGGTTATCGGTAGAAGAACGTGAGATGGTGATACCCAAGTTCAGGTTGTTACAGTTACCATTCTGAATCAGGAAGTAACGCCAGTTTTTCAGCATATAGCGGGTAAAGGCCAGCTCCACACTCAGATGGAAGTAGTCGTCCGGCCAACGCAAGCGCTTTCCCCATGCCACGCTGGCACCAAACAGTTTCACGTAGGTGTCGGGGTCCATGAAGTTCTCCATGCTGTAGCCATAGTTGCCGTAGCCGCCATAGCCATAGTTACCATAGCCATACATGTAGTTGTACATGTTATACTGATAGGCCGTGTTGTAGTAGTTGCTCGACACGTCGCTCTGCTTGGAGTAGAAGGCACCCACGGTGAACTGGATGGGTCGCTTACCGCCAAACCATCCTGTAGAGTACGAGGTGTTGTACGACTGGTAGTAGCGGGCGTTGGTCTGCGCTCCGATGGAGAGCACTTCACCATCACCGATAGGCATGATACCACGGTGTTCCTTGTTCTTGTTGAACAGGTTAGCCATGGAGAAGTTATTCAGTTTCAGTCCTACGCGAGCAATGACACCCGTTTGACCCCAACCCAGAGAGAGCTCCACCTGGTCGTTTGATTTCTGCACCAGGTTCCAGTTGACGTCAACGGTACCATCCTCACCGTTCGGCTGCACATCGGGACTCACCTGCTCAGGGTCGAAATGACCAATAGAGGCAAGCTCACGGGCGGTACGCATCAGGGCTTCCTTCGAGAAAAGGTCACCAGGCTTGGTGCGCAGCTCACGACGGATTACATTCTCGTAGAGACGGTCGTTACCATTGATACGCACATGACTGAGTCGTGCCAGCGGACCCTCCTGAACGCGCATCTCGATATCGATGGAGTCGCCCACGATATTCACCTCGGTAGGATCGATGCTGGAGAACACATAACCGTTGTTCCAATACAGGTTACCCACAGCGTCATCGTCGCCACGCAAACGCTTTTCCAGCAATGTCTGGTTATATACGTCACCACTCTTCATGGTGAGCAACTCGTTCAGTCGGTCGGTAGTATATACGGTATTACCCACCCACTTAATGTCGCGGATGTAGTATTTCTGACCCTCATCCACCTTGACATACACATTGACATGCTTGTCGTCGTAGTTCCACACACTATCCTCGAGGATGGTAGCATCACGATAACCGTTCTCGTTATACTTGGCAATCAGTTTCTGCTTATCCTCTTTCCAACGCTCGGGCGTGTATTTCTTCTTCTTCAGGAATGTTGACATCTTACCCGCCTCATGGGTAGACGCGAAGGCACCTTTCTTGAACAGTCCGCCCTTGATCTTCTTATCGCTGATCTTCTCGTTACCCTCGATAGTGATCTCGTGTACCTTCATCTTCATCTTCTTATCGACGGTGATATCGAGATACACCTGATTCTTGTTGGCCACATCGTCGCGCTGCATGATGGTAATCTCAGCATTCTTGTAACCCTTGTCATCGAAATACTTCTTGGCAAGGATCTTGGCGCGGTCGATCATGTTCGGCGTGATCTGATTGCCCTTCAGCAAGCCCAGTTTCTGCTCCATGTCCTCACGCTCGCTCTTCTTCAGACCGATATAGTTGATATCGGTAACACGCGGACGGACGGCCAGGTGGATATGCAGGTAGATTTTATCACCGATGAGCGAGTCGGCAGAGATGATTACCTGTGAGAACAAACCATTACGCCAATAGCGTTTCACCGCTTCGGTAATCTCATTACCGGGTACGGAAATCGCCTGTCCGACAGACAAGCCGGAAACACCTGTAAGGACATAATCCTCATACCCTTCCACACCAGATACCGCGATGCCCGCAATGGTACATTCCCTGGGCATTCCAGCGTAGGTGATATCGGGGTTGACAATCTTTTCCTGAGCAAAGAGAGTGCTGAATGATAAAGGGGAGATGATGAATGACAATCCTATCACCCATCTTTTCCACACCTTATTATATATATTCTTTATGATCATCTATCGTAAGTATGTATTAATCTTTCTGAGACATGGTCTCACGTTCTATCTGAGCTTCTGTTTTACCGAACCGGCGCTGGCGCTGCTGGTAGCTGATGATGGCCTGATGCAGGCACTCCTCATCGAAGTCAGGCCAGTAGGTGTCGCAGAAGTAGAGTTCTGCATATGCTATCTGCCACAACAGGAAGTTGGAGATGCGCAGCTCGCCGCCCGTACGGATCAGCAGATCAGGATCGGGCATGAAGTTAGTCGTCAGGTGCTGACTGATGAACTCCTCGGTAACATCTTCCGCACGCAGGCCTCCCGTTGCCCAGTTCTTGAGGATATTCTGGGGCAGCTCCTCCATGTCATGCACCTCGGTCACAATCTTCTTCACCGCCTCAGTGATCTCCCAGCGACTGGAATAGCTCAATGCAAGCACCATGCTCATGGTCTTGTTGTCCTTAGTATGCTCCATCACACCCGAAAGTTTCTGCTGGACATCATCGGGCAGGCGACTGAAGTCGCCAATGACGCGCAAGCGCACATCGTTCTTCATGAAGAGTTCCTCTTCCAAGGCCGTGATAATCAGTCCCATCAAGGCCGACACTTCCTCATCCGGTCGGTTCCAGTTCTCTGTAGAGAAGGTATAGAGCGTGAGGTATTTCACGCCAAGATGAGTACACTCCTCGGTTATGCGGTGGACAGCCTCCACTCCCGCCTGATGGCCGAAGCTCCGGTCTTTTCCTCGCTCGGTAGCCCAACGCCCATTACCGTCCATGATGATGGCAATGTGCTCAGGAATACGGTTCCTATCCAACTGATCAATCATCTTTGTCATTGTTACATGTTTTACATTTCGCCATGAAGCTGTACGTCAGTGTCAGCTGCAATGCAGAGAAGCAGTCGCGGTTCTTGAACAAACCTGTGCTTTTGATACCATAGGGGTCCACCACGCCGTCAAGTTTGTCGGAAGTGGAGAAATGCATCGCCCACTCCATGCCTAAGTTCAGACGGGCTCCCATCTTATATTTGATTCCTGCTCCGATGGGCAGGTTTCCTGCGAATACGCTTCCATCGCTTGTGTCAGCATACGAAACACCCAGTCCGATGAACACGAAAGGGGTGAGTCGTTTGGCACCGCGGTAGTCGAGTCCTGTGCCATAAGGCCAGAAGTTATACTCATAGCGAACACTTAGGTCGGCCAACTGGTTACTGAAGGAAACGGGAAGGTTCTGCTGCTCCGGATAATAGGTTGCAACATCGCGGAGGCTTCCTTTCAGCTTACCGTACGACGCTGTTGCGGCCAACGCCATATACGGGTTGAAAACCCTTCTCAGCAGCACAGACCCCATGGGTTCCATGTTACTGGTGATGCTCCCGTTATAGTCGCCTTCGTAGCTCATCATGCCTACACCGCCACCAATCTCCATGCGATACTCGTCTTCCCACTGGGCGAACGCTGCCACAGCGGTGATCAGGAGGATCAGGGTGCAAAGGGATCGGCGGAAGGTCATCATCGGCAATTCTCAGTTTTCCTCGACACAAGGCGTTATTATTACTTCTGTATGTTAGCCCAACCCAGACGGTTCAGTCGGCCTCGCCATACCTGTCCGTCACCGAAGATGATCCACAGACAGTTGTTGGCATCAACCGTTGAGGTGAACGCCTGATTGCTTCCAGCCATTCCTTCAGGTACAGGATAGGTCTTACTGCCCTTCCAGGAGATACCACCGTCAAGGCTTACATATATCTTCGAGAAGGCACTCTCTGTGCAAGCTCCGATGCCGTTACCGCCGAAGGCAAGTAAGACATCACCATACTTACAGATGGTGACGTTGGAGAGACGCGGCAGACTATAGATATTATCTGTGGTCTGGGTGTAGAACATCCAGCTGTTGTCTTCTGCATCGCCAGACAAATCCTCTACCTTACCCCACACCACTGCATAGCCATCGTTCGGATAAGTTTCCACGCTGCGGTTACCGGCAATCACCAACCGTTCAATATCCTTATTCGTACGTAAAGGCAGAACGGCATAGCTGATATCGCCGTCGGGCAACCATTCCGACGGGGTGTCCATCTTCTCTTCTGTCCAGGTGGCACCCTGATCGGCAGAGGCCGTCAGGGTTCCTGAAGTGCTGATTCCGTAGAGCTTCTTTGTTCCTGCTGCCACCAAACGACTCAGACCGGTGATGCCGACAGTCTCCCAGTTAGAGCCGTCAACCGAACGTAACAGCTGCTGATCCTGCAGGATATAGAGAACACCGTCTTTGGTCAGGATATTCTGATAGGCATTGACCGACTGTGAAAGGCTCTCGGGAAGAGAGAGCTCTGTCCATGTCTTACCATTGGTATTGTCGGTAACATATCCCACCAAATTCCCGTCCTTCTGTCCGAAGGCGAAGAGCTGACTGCCACAAGCCACAGCCTTCATACCGTTCAAGGAAGAGAAATACTCCTGCTTACCCATGTCGGCCCAGTTGAACACATCGGCCTCCTCCTGATGCACGTTTACGCGCACCGTATAGTAACGGGTAGCCTTTCCGCTGTTGGCAATGGCCACCATCTGACGAGGAGTTGAGAAATCAATGGAGTCGGTACTGGAATAGGAGAACACGGAATCGCTGACAAGACTCTTGATTCCTATCAATCCGTTGTTCTTGGCAATAACCGTGCAGAGGACATGTTTCACATCTGTTCCATAAGGAAGAGAGTCGGGATTGTAGATCTCCCGCTTATCCTGATCGATATAGAACTGATAGCTGCTACCTGCTATGGTTGTCTGATAGACGCTGTCAACACCCTTTGACGACAAGGTGTGCATCGTTCTGTTCAACGTTCCTAATGTGAACGACGAGATAGCAGAGTCATCATAATAGGTAACCTCGTTATTGTCTGAGCTCAGACATGACGAGAACGCTACGATGGTTGAAATCAATATCGTGAAAGGTATTAATATCCTTTTCATTATCTGTTCTTTTTGAAATTTGACTGCAAATTTACTGAGAATTCCGCAAATAGGAATCCTTTTAAGTGCTTTATTATGCAAAATATTGATTAAATGAGCATTTTTTAAGTATTCTTTAGAGTTTGGAGAGAAAAGGGCAAAAAAAAAGAGGACGATATGAATCACTCACGTCGGCCTCCTGAAAACAATTCTAACGGATGTTGGTGTTAACTAAAGTAACAATACTAAGTATTGTCATAACAAATGTTACCGCCAGCATCATAGTTGTTTCAAAATCTAATAACATAATCTTTACCTTAAATCTATCAAACTACTAACCTATGAAAACTTTAACGGAATGCATTCTCACGAATGCGGGTGCAAAAGTAATACATTTTTAGAATATATACAAGAAATAACAGGCGATTTTTTTCAAAACCACCTGTTATTTTTGATATATGTCAAATCAACGACTTGACAAAGCTTGCTTTTAGCGCACTACTTTGCGTACGGAACCGTCCTTGTTACAAACAATATTCTTAACTTCCAAACTATTTTTGAATTGCTTTAGCGTTTTTCACCCCAACATCTAACCCTATGTGCTTGAAACGCCCTGCTGCAAAGGGTTTGAGGTGGGTTAGATGATGGCTAAACATCTAACCTACATCTAACCCACATCTAACCCAGATATACCTTATGCAACCTTTTGGTGTGCAATCTTGTAATACGAGATGTTTTTACGTAATACATGTTCAAACCCCATTTCCCGCATGGCCAGTCCTAGATGTATCCTTGTACTCCTGTCACTCTTCACTGAAGGATACTCCTGCTGAATCTCCCTGAGGATATCCCCGCAGTTCATGTACTTGGGCAACTCCCCTTCCTTCGGCAGTCGGAACGTGGCATTTACGATCTCGGCTATGTCCTTCTGTTCCATGTAGTTCAGGTTGAGCTCCTGGATTCGCTTCACCTCCGCAGGAGTGAACCAATAGGGCGCCTTCAGCTCCATCAGCTCGTGGAGCACCTGGGCATACAGCTGCCCGTAGTCTATCTCCCCCGTGTTGTCAATCAGCTGGTCCTTGGGCACTGTCAGACAGATGTACCGTCGGCTGCCCGTGGCATCGGTCAGCGGGTGCGGATTGTTCGTCGTAGCCACGAATGAGGCATAGCGGGGCCTGTCCTCCTGACTGCAGCCGAAGATAGGTCTTCCGTTCACCTTGCTCTTCGACAGCGTCTGCTTCAGCGCAGGATGCTGACTCGGTCGTATGGCATCCAGCTCATCCAGGTTCACCAGCAGGTTGTTCGTCAGCGCCATCTCCTTGTCGAACTTGTTCGACAGGTTCAGGTGGTCGAGGTAGTACTGCCTGAGATGCGGAGGAAGGATCCTTGCCACGAACGTTGTCTTACCGCAGCCCTGGGCACCGATCAGCGTGGGTACGCACTCGTTTCCGTGGATGGTATCCATCTGAAGCCAGTGGGCCACTGCCGAGCGCAGCCAGGTGGCCAGATAGCCGTGCTGCTCGCTGCTGATACCGGGTAACCTGCCGAACAGTGCTGCCACATGGTTCTGTCCGTCCCACTGGGGCAGATGCCCTAGGAAGTCCTTTACCGGATCGAATGCGGGTACCTCCTCGGAGTTGATCAGCTCCATGATCTCTGCCTTCGGACTCCCCTTCTCCATGACAGCCTCGCGCTTGGCCCTGATCACGATGCTGTTGAGAGCCGCCTGCGTGAGCGTCCTGTAAACAGGCTCTTCGGCAGGCACTGCCGCAAACTCCACCTTCCCGCTCAGCACATTGCGGCGGAAGAGGTAATTGTCTTGTAGGAACAACTCGGTTGCGAGTGTGTTTTCCTGTGTGTTACTCATGGTGTTGCCACCCATCATAATTGTGTCATTCATAAATGGTAATAAAAGATTAATTGTTAATAATTGTTAGTGGCGCTGACACTCCAGGTTACCCCTTCATGTTTTGCGCCTGCAAAGGTACGAAAAAAATCCGAGGCTACCAAAAATCGACCCCCATAGCGTGCAAAAATCTGTTAACAAACCACCACCTTTCTGTTAAAAAACACTGAACGCCGTAAACGCTCCCAGTAATCAAGGCAAACGCTCCCAGCGTTTGACGTTCCCGCTATCAGCGTTTGAGGCACTTTTTACCAGAAACTGCCATAGTTTCCAACGCAAACTGCCATAGTTTCCTTCTTCCCACAAGGGATGGAACTTAAGAAGCAAGAGGCAAGAAGCAAGAAGCAAGAGATTACCACTAACTACAGTTCGTGGTAATTTGGTATGAGAAAGTTAGTTGAACGGGATATGTGGGTTAGATGATGGTTAGATGTGGGTTAGATGTTTGAACAACATCTAACCCTCCTCAAACCCTTTGCACATCGATGTTTCAAGCACATTGGGTTAGATGTTGGCCAATTTTTTGCGAATGTTCAATAAAAAGAACATCCTATGTCATTTTTTCTTGTAAACATTTGGTGTTATACAAATAAATAATTATATTTGCAGTCGACAAAATTGCGGATAGACGCAGAAATGTAGAACCGATGGAAATAAAACGTGATTTTCTGCTTGATAGACTGATGAATTTGAGACATAATAACATGATCAAGGTCATCACCGGTATGAGAAGATGCGGCAAATCGTATCTACTCTTTAATCTTTTTTCAGATGCTTTGAAAGCAGAAGGCGTGGATGAGCAGCATATCGTCAAAGTAAATCTGGAAGATCGCAGAAACAAAGCCTTAAGAGATCCAGACAAGTTACTGGAGTATATTGATAGTCGATTACAAGACGATAAAATGTATTATATATTACTTGACGAGGTACAACTTGTGAGCGAGTTTGAAGACGTACTCAATTCATATCTTCAAATAAAGAATGTTGATGTATACGTAACAGGTTCAAATGCACGGTTCCTCTCGAAGGATGTTATTACCGAGTTTCGTGGTCGTGGTTTTGAAATGAGAGTGCATCCTTTATCTTTTATGGAAGTCCAGAAGGCCCTGCGAGAAGAACCAATTGAACAACTCTGGGAAAAATATCTAACATTTGGTGGATTACCACAGGTTGTGACTATGACTTCAGACAAGGAGCGTGTCGCCTATCTTAAGAATCTTTTCAAACATACTTACCTCAAGGATATTAAAGAACGTTATAATATCAAGCTTGATAGTGATCTTGAGGATTTGATAAGATCTTTAGCTTCAACTATTGGTGGTTTAACCAATCCAAGAAAAATAGCTGATACGTTTCGCTCAGTGAAGAAGAGCACAATAAGCCAGGACACCATAAAAGCTTATACCGATTATCTACAAGATGCGTTTATCATAGAGCGTGCTTTGCGTTATGATATTAAAGGAAAACGATATATTGATACTCCGTCTAAGTTCTATTTTGAAGATTTGGGACTCAGAAACGCCCTTCTTAATTTCCGGCAGGTGGAGAAAACTCATTTGATGGAAAATGCCATTTATAACGAGTTACGTACTCGTGAGATGTCTGTTGATGTGGGTGAGGTAATTTGGAACACTAAAGATATAGAAGGCAAGAAAATAAGAAAGACTCTTGAGGTGGACTTTGTTTGCAATCAAGGGTATAAGAGATTATATATCCAATCGGCTTTCAGCATTCCTGATGACGAGAAACGTGACCAAGAATTACAGTCGTTGAGAAGGATTGAAGATTCGTTCCAGAAAATTGTAATTGTTGGTAATCATAGCCCTCGTTATCAGAATGAAGATGGAATCATATTTATGGATATCTATGATTTCTTAATGGATAAAGATAGTGTAGAATAAAATAAAAACAAGCTTAGTTGAAGCTCCCAACCAGCCTTATAACACCCAGTTATCAGCCTTATAACGCTCCCTAACCAGCCTAGTTGAAGTGCGTTATAAGGCCCATAAAATTCCTCCGCCACGAATCATCTGGTAATCATGCAATTACATTGATTTAGCGGAGAAATATGCGAAGCGACGTTTGCTCGTTCAAGGTCGCAAGTTGTGACCTTGGAAAGTCCTGCGAACAAAGGACTCTTGGAAGATTCTGCTTCTTCAAGGTCACAAATTGTGACCATGAACAAAGGGTCGCATAGGTTTCATTCAGGAAGAGGAAAGATAGAAAAACGAAACCACCCATTTGCCTGTCACGGCATGGATGGATGGTTTCACAATCAGAGGACTATTATGCTTTCTCTTTGTACGATCTCGTCAAAAATAGTATCCAACACTGAACTGCCAAGCATGAAAGCGACTTCTACCTGTTTCATTGGCATAACTTGTATTCCTGTTAACCCATGTTTCAGCATTCTTCTTGCAGACAACATTGTAGTTGGCTGAAACCTGGATATGACGAGCCAGCAACAGACCTGCACCGGCATTGATGCTGAACGAGGCTCTATTGAAAACGAATGATCCGTGGTCTGTTTTATTCTCTCTCTTCCCGATGTTGA